>Ga0233437_1000056_pt1 | contig 275297 bp, 260 predicted proteins | sample SI_122_August201_FD_182714 | JGI IMG/M metagenome (GOLD analysis project Ga0233437, IMG submission 182714) | Seawater microbial communities from Saanich Inlet, British Columbia, Canada - SI_122_August2016_200_MG | ecosystem: Environmental > Aquatic > Marine > Inlet | place: Canada: British...
CTTCTGAAGCCACGGACTCTCCATCCGATGTATAGTTGCTGCATAGGTAGGTTTGGGAGAAGTAAAGCGCTTCTATCCTACCTATTTTTAGAGATTGGATTGCACACGATGTTGTGTAACTTCTTCAAAAAGGGGGCTTTTGTGGCTGTAGGCTGCGCCTTATCATGATTCAAAGAACAGATGCAGACAGGCTTGAAGTACTTACAGATGAGCAGCTAAAAATGGCGGGAGGGGATAATGTGATGGTTAGGGCTTTGGGATTTAGATGTCAGGTTGATGATGTAATAGTTCCTGTGGAATCAGATCCTGATAATATTAAATCAGATGCTGATGATATTACTGATGTAACTGACAGATGGAGTGGTAATGATGAAAGCCCTGTAGATAATGTAAATCTAGGACTAAAGTAATCCCTAAAGCATCCCACTAGCAGTGTACAAACTTGCAGTGAGCAAACTTACGATGGTCATCAGCTTGATTAGAATATTTATAGATGGACCAGAAGTATCCTTGAAAGGATCTCCAACTGTGTCTCCTATGACTGCTGCTTTGTGAGGTTCGGATCCTTTCCCTCCGTGCTTACCAGTCTCTATATATTTCTTTGCGTTGTCCCATGCGCCACCACTATTTGCCATAGATATTGCAAGTAGAACTCCAGTTACTAGTGCGCCAGCAAGTAATCCACCAAGAGCTTGAGCTCCAAGAACTAAACCTACTGTTATAGGAGCAGCAATTGCGAGAAGTCCAGGAGGAATCATTTCTCTTATAGCTGCTGTAGTAGAAATAGCGACACATTTTTCACTATCTCCTTCTGCTGTACCTTTTAGTAGTCCTGGAATTTCTTTGAACTGTCTTCTTACTTCATCGATCATTGCATGAGCTGCACGGCCTACAGCATTCATAGTCATAGAAGAGAATAAGAAAGGAAGCATTCCTCCTAGGAATAATCCTATCAGAACCATTGGTTGTTTCAGATCTATAGTATGTAAGTTTGCTGCTTCAGAAAATGCGGAAAAGAGTGCAAGTGATGTGAGCGCTGCAGATCCGATAGCAAATCCTTTACCGATTGCTGCTGTAGTATTTCCGGCGGAATCTAATTTGTCTGTGTTCTTGCGAACAGATTCTGGAAGCTTACTCATTTCTGCTATTCCACCAGCATTATCTGCTACTGGTCCGTAAGCATCTACCGCTAGAGAAGCGCCAAGAGTAGAAAGCATTCCTACTGCAGATATTGCGATACCGTAAAGTCCTGCAGATGTATATGCGATGCCTATTATGAGTACCAATACGATTATAGGAAATGCAGTGGATAGATATCCAAGTGCGAGCCCGCTAATAATATTTGTAGCGGCTCCTGTCTCTGATGCTTTTGCTAAGTGTTTTACAGGAGTGAAATCTGCAGATGTATAATATTCAGTTATCAATCCAATAATTACTCCTCCAACAAGTCCTGCAATTAGTGCTACATATATTCCTACAAATAAACTAGTTGGGAAAAAATTATTTGCGAGAATGTAAGCTCCTACTATAACTATTCCAGAACTTATAAATATCCCTTTTTTGAGTGCCGAGTGAATATCGCTTGATTTTTTTGATCGTACAAAGAATGTAGAAATCACACTAGCGAGAACTCCAAGTCCAGCGATCATAAGAGGGAAGAGTACGGCTGTATCTGTTTTTATACTTGCCCATCCAATAATCATTGCTGCGATGATTGATCCTACATAACTTTCAAATAGATCTGCTCCCATTCCTGCTACATCTCCTACGTTGTCTCCCACGTTATCTGCGATTACTGCAGGATTTCTAGGATCATCTTCTGGAATTCCTGCTTCTACCTTTCCTACCAAGTCAGCTCCCACATCAGCTGCTTTTGTGTAGATTCCTCCTCCCACACGAGCAAAAAGAGCTATAGATGATGCTCCGAATCCAAATCCTGTAAGAATTTCTAATGAATAATCTATACCTAGTCCTGCTGAAAATATTAGATAATACAAAATTCCGGTAAGCCCAAGAAGCCCAAGTCCAACAACACTTAGTCCAAGTGTAGATCCAGACAAGAATGCAACTCTCAGAGCAGAGCTAAGCGATGTTCTAGCTGCTTGTGCTGTTCTTACATTCGCAGCTGTTGCTGTGTACATACCTATAAATCCTGCTGCCATAGAAGCAACCGCACCTATTACAAAACTAATTGCTGTAAATGGAGTGCCTCCCTCGTCTAGAAAATAGAAAATAAGAAAAGTAGCTACTATCATGAATAGTGCTATAACGCCGTATTCTTTTCTTAGGAATGCCATTGCCCCATCTCTTATCTTTTTGGACAAATCTGTCATAACCTCAGATCCAGTTGGGAAGCTGAGTATTCTTATACTAAATAGTATTGCTGTGGCTAATCCAACAGCGGCACAAATCATTACAAGAGAAAGTTGATTAGTTGCTAACATTTTTTACTGGGGTTAATTGAATATAAATTTCAGATGAATTGTAAGGTTAATTAGCTTCTCCTCAAAGGAAAAAACCTACTCTGGCCTAATATAGAGAATCATGCTATAATAGCTCGATGCGTAAAATTTACCTCGCCATATTCGTTATTAGCTTATCTGTAGTCGCTATATCTATATTTCCTAGTTCACAGAAAGCATTTGCACGTGTTCTAGAAGGTAATGATTTTCTGAGAACACAAGTAGAATCCGACTTCGACAGAGACGGCGACATCGATTTTCTCGACTTCACCGTCTTTTCTGCTTTTTACGAGGAAAATTAAATTATTTGCAGCGTCTTGATCTTGCTGTGCAATGTGATCCTAGCGTCCAATTGTTTACACCTCTTGCTGTTGGGCGGTTGATAATTCTGTAGTCTGAGTGAGTTCTGCCTCCACCTGTGATTGTAAGGCGGGAAGGAAGGGATCGTACTACTCTCTGTACTAGAGAGCTGTAGCGTTGTCTTGCAAAAGTTTTGTTATCTCTTCTCTTATAAGCAGCTAGTGCATCACTTTTTATAGCTCTTCTATTTGGACGAGGCTGATTGTGACGTGTTGGGTTTGCTGCAAAAGCAGGAGCGGAAACACTTGCTAGAGTGAGTCCGAAGACTAGGGATGCGAATATTTTTTTCATAGTGAAATGGGGTAATTAACGTCTCAAATAGTACGTAAGAGAGCGAGGATTGGCAAGATGAAATGTTTTACTGACTAAACAGCTACGGACATGCTTTTGGTTTGGTATAAACCAAAAAATGGCGGGGACAATTGAGTCCCCGCCTAGGTCGTTGCAGTCACGGTCCGCGAGCAAGTTTTTCCGCCCTGTTAGGCATCGCGACTCCAAAGGTTGTGGTACTTCATAAGGTTTCCCCTTTTGCACCAGTCCGACACGGATGAGAAAGCGGTATTACCCGCAACGACATTGCGGAGATTATATATCTTGTCTTTTTTGTAAATCAATCAATAATTCTAGTAATTGAGTGTGCTTGCTAATTTGTGTCTATTTACTCCAGCCAACATATCTGCTGTATCTGCTATTCCATCTCCTACGTAATTAATAACTTTCGTAACTGCTGAAAATGGTTTGAGTCTGAATAGGTCTCCTATTATTTCTCTAGTATTTCCTATGGTTCTTCCTAAGAAATTTCCGTAAGGCTCTAGATTACTTTTGTTTCCATCCATCATTCTGCCTGTATCTTTTATGATTGCATCTGCTCCAAAAAATTGAGTTGCCATATGTGTACCTGCCGCAAGCCACTGCATAGGATCTTTGTAGTCGTATTGCTTTGTAGTGTCTTTAAAGCGTTCCCAATTGCTACTGTAATTGATGATTCTATTTTCCATGGTAACTATCAAAAGAGTAGCATATTTACCTTTTCCTATCCATTGTGTCGCGGAGCTCCTGCTCCGCGAAAATCTCCGCGCTGCGGGAGCAGCGCGATACTAAAACTGTTAAACTACATTTCGAATGTTAGATAAAGCATATGATCCAAAGGCAGTAGAAGATCGCATATATAAGATGTGGGAAGAGGCTAATGCATTCAAAGCTGATGCAAGTTCAGATAAAGAATCGTTCACAGTCTCTATGCCTCCACCAAATGCAACGGGGCAATTACATCTAGGCCATGCAGTTATGCTTGCACTAGAAGACATATTTGTAAGGTTTGCACGTATGCAGGGAAAAGAAGCTTTGTGGTTACCTGGAACAGATCATGCAGCAATAGCTACAGAGAGTGTGGTTATAAAGAAAATACAAGAAGAAGAAAAAATCGCAGATCCAAGAGCAAAACTAGGAAGAGAAGAGCTTCTCAAAAGAATTGCTCACTTTGTAGATAACAGCCAAGACACTATTAGATCACAAGTAAGAAAAATGGGAGCAAGTTGTGATTGGTCACGCGAGCGTTATACGATGGATGCATCACTAAGTAGATGTGTGAATGAAGTCTTTGTAAAAATGTATAAGGATGGACTTATATATAGAGGTCATAGAATTGTGAACTGGGATCCAAAAATGAAAACAACAGTGTCTGATGATGAGATGGAATACAAAGATGAGAAATCTCCTTTCTATACTTTTAAGTATGGTCCTTTCGAGATAGGTACTGCGAGGCCAGAGACTAAGTTTGGAGATAAATATGTAGTAATGCATCCAGATGATAAGCGTTACGAAAGGTACAAGCATGGTGATCAATTTGAATGCGAATGGATAAATGGAAAAATTACTGCAACGATTTTAAAAGACAAATCAATTGATCCTGAGTTTGGGACTGGATGTATGACTATAACTCCATGGCACTCACATACCGATTTTGATATGGCGGAGAGACATGAATTGGACAAAGAACAAATAATAGACTTCGAAGGAAGGCTACTTCCAATTGCAGAAGAATTTGCAGGTATGGATATAGAAGAGGCGAGACCAAAGATAGTGGAGAAATTGGACAAGAAAGGATTGCTTGTAAATGTAGATGAAGATTACGAGCATAGAGTCGCAGTGAGCTATAGAGGAAAAGGAAAAGTAGAACCACAGATAAAAGAGCAGTGGTTTGTGGATGTAAATAAAGAAGTAGTGTCGTGGCCTGCTGGAGGGAAAAAACACATGAGTCTAAAAGAAGTTATGCAGAGCGTGATACGTAATGGTGATATAAAAATAATTCCAGATAGGTTCGAGAAAACATATTTCCATTGGATAGATAATCTTCGTGATTGGTGTGTTAGTAGGCAGATATGGTGGGGACACCGTGTGCCTGTTTGGTACAAAGAAGGTTCTACAAGTTCAGATATGCATGTAGGAGTGGAGCCACCTGAAGGTGATGGATGGATTCAAGATCCAGATACTTTAGATACTTGGTTCTCTTCTGGCTTATGGACATGGAGTACTCTTATAGATCCAAAATTAACTGGTGACAATTCTCTAAGTCTTCAGGATTTACTGGATAAGAGTCCAGACTTCCAGAAATTCCATCCTACTTCTGTAATGGAAACAGGATATGACATCTTGTTTTTCTGGGTTGCACGTATGATTCTTATGACGACCTATGCAACAGGTCAGATACCTTTTGATACGGTTTATTTGCATGGTCTTATCCGAACGCGTGAAGGCAAGAAGATGAGTAAATCAGATCCTAGTAGTTGTATAGATCCATTAGAGATAATTCCTGAGTTTGGTGCAGATGCACTTCGTATGTCTATGATTGTAGGACAGAGTCCGGGTAATGATTTTCGACTTTATACAGAGAAAATTGGGGGATACAGGAATTTTGTGAATAAGCTGTGGAATGCGGGGAGGTTTGTGCTTATGAAATGCGAAGATGGAGGAGTTAATCCGAGTAATGTAGGAGTGGTTAGTGGTGGGTGGTTAGTGGGTAGTAAGTTGAGTCTGGTTGATCGGTCGTTGATGTCGGAATTACAGAGGTTGGTTGAGGATGTAACTGATGGACTAGAAAAATATAAACTTAGTGAAGCTGGAGAAAAATTATACAGTTTTGTTTGGGATTATTTCTGTGATTGGTATCTGGAGCTTAGTAAAGAAAATGCGAATCCAGAAGTAATGGTATATGCGATGAGAATGATTCTTAAATTACTTCATCCGTATTGTCCGTTTGTTACAGAAGAGCTTTGGACCAGCTTTAAGCATGGTGATGATGTTCCCCTTATTCAGGCAGAGTGGCCAAAGGCTGATGAAAAATTGAAAGATGAAAAAGCAGCTTCTGATCTACAGGTAATGATAGATGTGATATCTGCTATTCGCAAAATAAGAAGCGAACATTCAATTGAATCTGGGAAGAAAGTGAATGTAGTTATGATTACAAAAAATTCGGAAGAATTATTGAGTGGACATTCAGAAGAAATAAAACGTCTTGCAAAAGTAGATGATATTAAAATTCAGAGTAGTAAGTACAAAGGTGAAAATACTGCAAGCGCATTTACAAAACATGTGGAGGTTCATGTTCCGCTTGAGGGCTTGATAGATGCCGAAAAAGAAAAAGAAAAATTGATGAGCGAAAAAGAAAAACTAGAAAAATTCTTGAAGAGTGTTCAGGCAAAACTTGGCAACAAGAAATTTATGGAGAATGCTGCGGAAGATGTTGTAGAAAAAGAAAAACAAAAAGAGAAAGATGCAGTGAATAAACTGGAAAAAATAGAAGAGAAATTGTGTTGATTGTGACGCGGAGCTCCTGCTCCGCGCGTTGAGCGTTTTGTGTTAATAATTAAAAAACATATGTTTGCGCGGGACGAGAGCCCCGCGCCACAAAGCTACGCATGCCACATATTTTTTGGTTTAGTTATGATATTGTATTCGTATGCCAAATATCATTTTCCTCGAAGTAGACAAAGAAGACCAAAAGCTCGTAAAAGATAGATTCCCAGAGGCGAAAATTGTGGAAGGAGAATTGAATGGAGATGATCTAATAAAAGAGTGTAAAGATGCTGAAGTTATTTCTCCATTTATATATTCGAAGCTTACAAAAGAAGTAATAGTGGGACTGCCAAACCTAAAGCTAATTGCTACCAGATCAGTTGGGTATAACCATATAGATATGGATACATGCAAAGAGAAGGGGATAACGGTATGTAATGTTCCAGACTATGGATCACATGTGATTGCTGAGCATGTGTTTGCGATATTTTTATCTGCAGTCCGACATGTTGCCGAGGCAGACGATAGAGTAGAGGCTGGAGAATTTGATTATCACGGTCTACGTGGAATGGCTCTAAAAGGAAAGACAATCGGTATCGTTGGAACAGGAAAAATAGGATCAAAGGTTGCACAAATCGCAAATGGATTTGGAATGAAGATTCTTGCTTTTGATCATCATAAGAACGAGGAGCTTAGTGCAATAGGAGTGAATTATGTGACTATGGATGAGATTTTTGGACAGAGCGATGTAATTACGTTGCACGTTCCAGCAACTCCTGAGACTACTCATATGATAAATGCAAAATCATTAAGTGCTATGAAGGATGGGGTAGTTATTATAAATACAGCTCGAGGAGAAATAATAGATACAAAAGCTTTAGTAGATGCTCTGAAATCTGGAAAAGTAGGATATGCATTACTAGATGTTCTAGAGCACGAAAAAAACTTCGAAGAAAACAAAGAACTTATAGGAATGCCAAATGTAGTTACTACTCCTCACATCGCTTTTTATGCAGACGATAGTATGAGGAATATGTATTTGGATTGTTTTGAGTCTATGGAGGAGTTTGGTAAAGGTGAGGTGCCGCAGCATGTTGTTTAGTTCAGTGTGTCATGCTGAGGAGATTTTGCTGCTTATCCTTCGAGATGCTCTCAGCTTCGCTTCGAGCTCCTCAGGATGACACAGCAAAATCGTCTCGAACCATGAAGCATCACAAAATAGGCGAAAACAACCTCATAACATTTTCTGCTCCTTGCTCAAGTAATGATCTCTTTTTAAATTTATATAAATCAATCTCTTTGCAGTGATTTATGTTTTCATCGAAGTAATTATCAAGTTTCTTCACAGTTTCCTTTGAATAGAAGTTAACATTCACTTCAAAATTAAGCTGAAAACTTCTGGTATCCATATTTGCAGTTCCTATGGAACCCCAAGAGGAATCTATGGTTATACCTTTTGCATGTAAAAATCCTGGAGTGTGTTCGTATATTTTTATCCCATAACTTAATAAATCTTCGTAATAAGATCTGGCAGCAAATGAAAACAATCTTTCGTAAAAATTTGGAAAATGACGAGCAAGCATAATTTCTACTTTTACTCCTCTGAGCGCAGCTGTCCTGAGGGCAACAATTAGAGCTTGATCTGGAACAAAGTATGGAGTTGTGATTTTTACAGAATGCTCTGCAGCATGAATAGCTGCACATATCATTTCGTGCAGTGTGTACCTAGGATCGTCTGGCCCGGACTGTGCTATCTGACCTGTTTCTGCTCCAATTCTTTCAGGTAACGGGAAGTATCTATCTGATTCTAGTAAATTCTCTTTGGTAGAAAAGAACCAATCTGATGCAAATACTTCTTGAAGCTGCTTAACAACGGGTCCTTCACATATTATTTGAGCATCATAAAAATCATGCTCTATTCCTGTGCGAAATCTATATTCGTCTCCTATATTTATGCTTCCTATCATTCCAAGCGTCCCATCAAATATTGCTATCTTTCTATGATTTCTCAGATTCCAGTGCCATGGTCTTCCAAGAAAAGTAACAGGTAAGTATCTAGCGAATTTAGCTCCTGCTTGCAGTAAAGGCAGAATAAATACATCTCCTATGGTCCATGATCCTACACCGTCTGTTAGTAGCCTTACTTCTACTCCTCTTTTTGCAGCTTTTATAAGAAGATCACGAATCCTTTTTCCAGTTTTGTCTCTCCTGAAGATGTAGTACTCCATGTGAATAGAATCTTTTGCTTCCTCTATAGCCTCTTCTATACGAGAAAATACTTCATGTGGTTCTGTAAGAAGTTCAAATGAATTGCCATGTGTTACAGAGAATCCACCTATTCCTTTGGTGACCTGTGTAAGTTCTGTTTGAACAGGTGTATCAAAAGAATTTTCTGAAACTATTTTATATTCTGTAAGTGCATGTTCTATGTTTCCGAGTTGCCTCTCTATTTCCTGATTACTCTTTTGCCTTCTGTAGACACGCCTCTCTATCCTACTGTGTCCGAACCATAGGTAAAAAATTACTCCAACAACTGGTAGTGCAACTATTACAAATATCCAAGCAAGAGTGGCAGTAGGCTCTTTCTTCTGCATGATCACAAATATGATCAGGGCTATACCTATCGCATACGAGATAGCAGAGAATATAAAAAACATCCTAATGTGTAGATTAGCGTAGGAGGTTTGTAGTGGGTAGGTGTTAATTCAAAGTTCCATTACCCATTGCTCTGATTTTTTTGAGCCTTGTTCTGAGTTCTTCTAATTTCATTCCCGTTGCAATGTCATCCAAATCTTTAATTGTATCTTTAAGTACTTCTGCCATAGCAAGAAGTTCTTTATGAGACATACAATCCAAAGTTGTAAGCATTGCAGATGTTGGATCTATTCGTGATTCTGTTTCAAATTCTATATCTATCAATGCAGGATCGATTGAATCTAGTTCATCTTCTAGTGCAAGAGTTTCTGCCAATTCTGGATTTGAGGGTAGCATAATTTATTTAATTTAAAATTTATTCATCATTATTTGCATATTGCATTGCTTTTAGCGTGAGTGCGACTATAGATTCTGGGCTTGCAGTTAGGGGTTCCTCATATGTGGAATCTGGCGAAGTCTTCATATCTTCAATATCACAACCTATGCAGTCTACAACTTGTGTTGTTAATTCTGCTACTAAGCCTGTATTTGTTGAAGCTTCGTCATAGCTCTCGTCAGATTCGGTTTCCATAACTGAGATTGCTCCAAGTCTTTCTGCTGTGCTCATAATTAATTTGGTTAAAGATATAAGTTTTAAAAATAAATTAGAGGCAAAAAATGATCTGGTTTCTTTTAGATTTAGCCCCCCGCCGATGCGGGATCGGAGGGGGGCAGTGCTACGACGAATGACTATTCGTCAGAGCTGTACTTGTCAGCTTTTTGTCTTTGCTTCCTCCAGATCGCGATTCTTCTCTTCTGTTTTTTGCTCAGACGCCTTCTCGTTTTGGCCATCTTTGGCCCTTTCCGAAAAAACTGACATTGCCTTCTGTGTTATGCCCGCTCGGGCCATTACATCCACAGAAAACAAATCACTTTTTGCTATTTACGTATGCATGCTTCGACACGTACTTCGTAGTACGGCTCCCGCCTGCGCTAAAGCTTCGGCGGGCAGGCAGCATGACATATGCTTTTGCTATCCATTGTTTTCAAAGATCTAAAGTAACAAGCCCTTCGTATTCTTGGGGCTTCGTATTTAATTATGTATTACGTTTAGCGAGCCCCTTCTCTATTTGTATAGAGATTCTTTATAGCGCGGAAAAGGACGTAGCATTTAATCATTTGTACTGGTACAAAGGTACGCTCGATATTTCGCTCTGTCAAGCCATCTCTACATAACCTCCTCAAACTCGTAATATGTAGGTATATCAGGTATTTTGTCCTGATATCTGGAAATTATCACTTCGGATTCAGGCTTCTTTGCAGGATGGGTGATTATGCGTTCCCAGATTATATCTCTTACCCACAGAGGCTCACCTCGTACTTCACTTGGAGCATTGTGAGATCTATAAGGACCATTGAGTGCTACTTTTCTGCCATCTGGAGTTCCATAAATTCTTACCTTTGCCTCATTACCTTCCACACTTGCGAGTAATAGGAGATAGCTAGGAGTGTCGTTTCTAAATTTCAGGTCTTGATGATTCGGATATATGGTCGCATCTAATCCTTCTCCATATTTTGTGTAGTATTTCACGTACAAACTGTGATTGCGTTGCTCTTCTATGGGAAGTCCAGCTGCAAGTGCTGCTCGATACACAGTGGTGGATGCTTGGCATACTCCGCCACCGGGAGTGGGTTTAAGCTCGTTGCCATTAAATATTCCAAGTGATGTTTTCCATCCAGTTGATTCTTCTATTATGTCTCCAACAGCTGATATAAAAGAGAAAGTGGCTCCTGGAGGAATAATTATTCCATTTACATGTTCCGCCATGGCTTTTTCTATGTTGAATATTCTTGCAGGTACGGATCCAGAAAATTCAGATTTTCCTACAGATAAGAGTTTCATACTTCCTATATCTGCACTGCTTCTATTCAAGACTTCTCCTTTAGATTTTTGTAGAGGAATTTCTATTTCAAGTGAATCATATGCAATGGCATTATAAATATTTTCCTGAATCAGATCTTCATTTAGAGTCCAGCCATCATGAGTATCTCCGTATATTTTTGCTTTCAATAATTCTTTTGTACCTTCTATATCAATTTCATATTTAGACATTGCAAAAATATGTGCGTTTGAACTCAGGTTTATTTGATGCAATATGTTTTCTTCGAAAAACTTTTGTATTTTTTTGTGATTCAATTCGATGTCTAGACTTATCCAATTATCCTTTAGCTCTATCCAGTCTGGATAATCTTTTATAGGTACGGTCCATGCTGCAGATCCGTGATTTTTGTTTTTCAAATATTCATCTTTCAAAGATTCTATTGGTGCTTTGAAAACAATTTCTCTATTTAGTAGTTCATCTATTTTTTTGTTGATCAATTTTTGTTCATATTGCGATATAGGAACTATGGATGATGTATAGACTTTTTCGGCTCGCACAATCCTTTCATTAAAATCCTTGCCCAAATGTGAGGGCATAAGAGATGCCACGATGGATGTGCCACCAAGTGCAATTGCCGAAAGAGCAATTAAGATTTGCGCTCTATTTAGCCGAATTTTGCGCATTTTTTGTATTTATTTAACAATGCTATTTTACCACAAAATAGCTAATCTGGCAATGTTTCAACATAGTATCGCGGGGCTCCTGTCCCGCGGATTTCCGCGCTGCAGGAGCAGCGCGATACATCTACCTCCTCGGCTTCCCATACTTCTTCAAATAGTTCTGAACTTTATCTCTTACGCGCCTAGGAATTTCTCTTTCTACTGTTCGCCTTCCTATCCCTCTTCTAGAAATACTCGAACTACTTTTGCTTTTTGGAAGAATAGATTTTTCGTAATCTCTTTGAGCTACAGTGGTTCGAATACTGTTCATAAGTCTTTTTACGTTCCTCCCAGCACACTGAGTAGCAGCGAGATCACGATGCGTTACTATTGTAGAAATTCTTTTTCCGCGGAAAACAGTTTTTCCGTTTGGTCTGATTTTATATTTATTAGTTAGCTCTATAAGTAGCCATCGAAGGGAAGAGAGTTGATTTTCTGAAGGATATCTTCTCTGAAAATTTCCGATCATAGCAACGCTTATAGTTCCTACATTTGCGCAATATACATGTGCTCCTACCACATTATCTCCTCCAGCGCGCCCTTCGTATATCTTTCCATCTTTGTCTACCAAGTAGTGATATCCAATGTCTCCCCATCCATTAGTTTCGGTATGACCTTTATATATAGCCCTCACTTTTGCTGTGCCAGAAAGTGAATTACTTTTTGGAGTTTCTCTTTCTCCTGTGTGGTGAACCACTATTACTTTTACTTTTTTGCTATATCTTCTTGCCCATATAAGCTCATTACCAAGTTTATCTTTTGTGTTTATTCTTCTTACCTCAAAATCTTCTGGTGCAATGCGTCGCATTTCCATACACTTTTTCTCTTTTTCAGATACAGAAGATCCATTTGTGTGATTGTTGTAATCAGCTTTTTCGCCATTCTGAATTTCTTCTGTTTCAAGTTTTATTCCCATAGATTCATTTGCACCCCAGGCTTCACGTGTAAGGATTCGAGGTGTTCTTGCATATACAAGAGATGGGATGGAAATTGATATCAGGCAGATAATGATGGTCGATTGAATACGCATTTTGCAGTATAATATAGGGAAATGTACGCATTAAAAAATGTAGAAGATGTAATGGCAGAATTTGGCACTTCGCAGTTAGGTCTTTCTGATGCAGAAGCGGAAAAACGTATACAAGAGTATGGATTCAATGAATTGCCAGAGAAGAAGAAATCACTATTTCTTCTCTTTATAAAACAATTTAATAGCATACTCGTCTACATACTTTTTGCAGCTTTGGTATTTTCTATAGTTCTTCCTATTTTTGAAGATCACGATGGATTATATATTTCAGATTTTCTAGACGCTTTTACTATAGCTGCGATATTGATTGTGAATGCGCTTCTTGGATTTTTCCAAGAAAAGAAAGCAGAGAATGCAATATCTTCACTTAGAAAATTAAGTGAGCCAATGGCGAAAGTGAAGAGGAATGGAAATATAGAAGTAATTCCTTCTAGAGAAATAATCCCTGGAGATATATTACTTCTCGAAGAGGGGGACAAGATAAGTGCAGACGGAAGAATTATAAATGAAATGAATGTATCTGTAGATGAAGCCGCTCTTACTGGAGAGTCTGTATCGGTAGAAAAAGTTTCACAGGAGTTAGAAAGTGTAGAGTCGATTGGTGATCAATTTAATATGGTGTTCAAGGGAACGGTTGTAACTGCTGGAAGAATGGAGATTTGTGTTACTGGTACAGCGTTAAACACGGAGCTTGGAAAAGTTGCCCAGCTTGTTGAGAGCATAGAACATCCTCCTACGCCGCTTGAAAAATCTATGTCCGCGCTTGGTGTGCTTCTTGGATGGGTAGTGCTTGGATTTTGCGGACTTATATTTTTGCTAGGTGTCATAAGAGGAATGTCTATAGGAGAAATGCTACTTGCCGCTGCAAGTCTTGCTGTATCTGCTGTCCCAGAGGGATTGCCGGCAGTAGTAACTGTATGTCTTGCGATTGGAGTTCAGAGAATGATAAAAAGAAAAGTTCTTACCAGAGAATTGCAAGCCATAGAAACACTCGGAAGTGTTACGATTATATGTACAGACAAGACTGGAACTATTACAGAGAACGAGATGGAGGTGCAGGAAGTGTGGATAAAGGGGTCAGACCCCTTTATTCAGCAATTACTTCGTATTGGGGCATCGTGTAACAATGCTCATTCATTAGAAGTAGGTGATCCTACTGAGATAGGATTATTGAAGGCTGCGATGGAAGCAGATATAAAGAGGCTAGAAATAATAAATGAAGATGTTCCATTTAATTCGGATCGTAAATATATGGTAACTACTCATTTATTTGATGGAGAACATGTTAAGTATATAAAGGGTGCTCCGGAGGTTATAGTTTCTATGTGTGATTTGGATGATGATGATAAAGAAGAAATTTTAGAAAAGAATGAAGAGATGGCAGGTAAAGCTCTTCGGGTTCTTGCTTGTGCATATTCTGATCCTGATTCTGATGACACAGATGATGCGAAATTTGTAGGACTTGTAGGAATGATGGATCCTCCACGTGATGGCGTGAAAGAAGCAGTAGAAGTAGCTGCCAAAGCAGGAGTGCGAACTGTAATGATCACTGGTGATCATGCGTTTACTGCAAAATCAATAGGCGAACATGTTGGTATAGAGAGCGATGTTGTAAATGGAAATGAATTGAAAGATATGAGTGATGAAGAGCTAAGAAAATGCGTACATGAGAAATCCATATATGCTCGAGTATCTCCATCGCAGAAAGTAAGAATTCTAAATGCCCTGCAAGATACTGGTGAGATAGTTGCGATGGGTGGAGATGGAGTAAATGATGCTCCAGCTCTAAAAAAAGCACACATAGGTTTTGCTATGGGGAAGAGAGGAACAGATGTTGCTAGAGAAACTGCAGAGATGGTTCTTACAGATGATCATTATGCTTCTGTGGTTTCTGCTATAGAAGAAGGAAGAGCTATCTACGATAATATTCGTAAATTTGTTATATATCTTCTTCGAGCTAATTTCGATGAGCTTGCAATTATTTTTATAGCGATACTTTTCTATATTCCATTACCGCTTTTACCTATCCATATTTTGCTTATAAATTTGATGACGGATAGTTTGCCTGCGCTTGCTCTAGCACTTGAGCGCCCAGAGAAAGACATAATGAAGAGAAAGCCTAGGACTCCTGGTGAACATATTCTTCATGGAGAAATAAAATTTATAATTACTGCTGCAGTGATTGCTTCTACTGGCGCTTTCCATGTGTTCTTCCATGCTATGAATGTTTCTGATGGCAGTTTGGAATTTGCTAGAACTATGACAGTGGCAACTGCTGCTGTGTTTGAGCTTTGTCTAGTGTTTACATGTAGATCCAGAAGATCGCTTCTTTCTATAGGGCCATTCTCGAATAGATATTTGCTTGGCGCAGTTGCAATCGCTTTCGCTGTGTTCTTGGGAATCATGTACTCGCCAGCTTCTACGTTATTCCATCTAGTTCCTATGTCACTTTCAAACTGGATCCTTCCGTTTGCATGGGGAATAGGGGCTTTGATTTTCTTTGAGGTAGTTAAATTGATCTCTGTAAAAAAATAGTGAAATCCTTCTAAGATCGTGAAATATGATTATAGATAGCCATTAGATTCTATTCATAATTATTGACATAACTCAGTTTTTTGTCAGAATAAGTTCCTTTTTTGTAACTTTTAACAAATTGAATTATGAATGAAATAGCTGATGGTTTGTCTGTATTACAAGCTCAATATGATGAGTTATTGTCTAGAATACAAGAAGAGATGAGAGACAGGAGTGTGCATTTTAAAATGTGTGATCCAAATACTAATCATAATGTAAGACCTCATATACTGAGACTAGCATCTATTGGTAAAAAAATTGGTAAGCCAGAAGCAGAGACTTGTTTAAATTTAGGTATTGGAGCTGCCACAATTAGTAAGCTTAAAAAAAATGAAGATGATATTAATGCTTCAGAGAGAGTAGCAATTGATTCAGTTGTAGCGTCTGTAAGAGATAATATTGCTAAATTAGACCTTCCTTCTTCTGCTCAATCTTTTTCTGTTGAGCAGAAGAAGGCCTTAATTTCTATTGCTGTATTGGAGGTTTTGCGAAATCAAGGAAGTAAAAATAGACAAGTAAGACAAAAGGTAGCAGAAGAAGCCGGAGTTTCAAATGAAACAATGGGAAAATGGATCAAGGAATATGGTAAATTAGAAAATCTAGATCAAAAGGAGTACGCCAGGGCAATAGAGCTAGAAAATGAAATTTTAGATCCAAAATTTTTTGATGGTGTAAAAAGATCTAGTGATGGCAAGATTTTATATCACACTAGACTTGATCTTATAAAAAAGATCAAAACTCTAAATCATTTAATTGCAAAATCAGGAGATATGAATTATCTCCGAGAATTCCAAAATAAAATTGGTATTAAATCAGGAGTATTAAAATCTCATTGTTGGCAAAATGTTCAAATTGAAGAAGTTGAGGAAGCTGAGACAACAGAAAATCCCCCTGCAAGAGTTGCATCCTCTAATGATAGAGGAATTGGTAGTTCTGTTAGCAATAGGCAGGCACCTAGAAATCCATGCCAAGATGTTGTGTCGGATGACGTTGGCGTTAAGGTAAATGAGGATTTAAAAAAAGGGGAGGTAAATGTAGGTAATGATAATTTGGCCGAACAAATCAGGCTTTTCGAGATGGATATTGAACTTGCTGGAGAACAAAGGAGAAATATCAGAAGAATTTTAGAATTAAGAGAGAAAATGTAAATTGGTTAATCCCAATGGATTAACTTTTGTAAAATTACCGAAAAGCGTCACTGTGTGACACTTGAAGAATGCTTCGTGGCAGCCCGTAGGGGAATCGAACCCCTGTTACCAGGATGAGAACCTGGCGTCCTAACCACTAGACGAACGGGCCACGCGATAATGATAATGTACAGCCTGCGTCCTAACCACCCGGCTTCGTCCGTCCGCTGAGGCGAACGAGACTACGCCGTGGCAAGCTAGACGAACGGGCCTTACAACTATGCTTTACGTGTACTTGGACATTCTACGTAATGCTTATGATTCATGCTACAATCTTAGGAGAATTTTTCCCATTTTATTATGCGCTTAACACACTACGAAAAAGGTTATTTTTACACAGTAAAAGAGCTAATGATGCTCGCCAAGAAGGTAGGCAGGCTAACAAGATATTGTAATAAGATTAAGGATGAGAGTTCTGTAGTACATGTGGAAACAGTTTCTAGGAATACTAAAAAAGAGAAAGATAGCGTTAAGGTTATGGTTGCAGTTACATTTCCAAAGAAAACTCTTAGGGCAGAATCCAGAAAAAAAGATGCACTAAGTGCTATAGATAGGTGTTGTGAGAAGCTTGAGTCTCAGATCGAGAAATATAAAGCACAGCACTCTTAATTAATTTATTCCAATGTTTATGTTTTATTTGAAATTGAAACAGGCGATCCGCGATCCGCGATCCGCGATCAGTAAGTTACTTGTCGCTTGCTTCTTGCCGCTTGCTGCTTTACTTATTGTTCCAGATGTATCACTTGCCCAAGCGCCAGAATTAGCAGAAGAAGCCCCACGTGAACTTCGTGCAGTAATTACAGGCCCATCGAATATAAGCCAAGGAAAGAAAATTCTTCTAGATGCATCTCATTCTACTGCAGACCCAGAAACAGTTTCTTATAAGTGGATGCGGGATGGAGAGGTAATAAGTAATTCAGAAGAAGCATTACTTACCTTGAATGAGCCAGGAAAATATAAAATAACTCTCCAAGTTAGCGATTTACTAAGTGGAATAAAAAGAGAGGCAGAAGTTAATCAGGATATTACGGTATACAAAAGGAAGCTGATTCTTGTTGCTGGACCAAATGTAGATAAAGAAAAATTAGAACTGCATCAGACAAATGGTGAAGGGCACGGCGTTTTTGTAGATATTCTTCATGCAGAAGCACTTACTATTCCTTTAGGCACAGAAGATGTAATGACAAAAATGATTACAGAGAATGCAGAGAGGTTTTTAGGGGCAGAGGCAATTATATTGTGGGCAGATGGAGCTACTGCAATGAATGCACTATCTCGTGCTTTGCAACAAAACAATGAAATGCTTTCTCTCATAGGGGCACAGACTATAGTCCTCATAACAGATGGGGGATTGCAACAGCTTTCACGTGTAATTCAGGGGCCATTTTCTGTGTTAGAACCAGAGAAGATTGTGATTACTAGAAAGGAAGCAATAAATCCTCTCATAGAAGTAGAGCATGTAAATGAGTTTGCATCTGAAATAGAAAGACGAGATATAGATTTTTCTATAGTAGATGAAGCAACTTTTGCTATACGTCCATGGAATTTCCTTTCTACTCTTGTGAATTATATGGTCACAAAAGGTGTAAGTAGCGAGATGATAATTCTCTTGCTTATGCTTCCTGTAATTCTAACTATAATTACTTTTCTTAAGCAGGTTATTGGTGTGACTACCTTTGGTTTATATACGCCTGCTGTTATTACATTATCTTTGGTTGCGCTTGGATGGGAAATAGGACTTGTACTTCTCGCTGTAATTCTTTTTGTAGGATATCTAACTCGTGCAGCCATGAAGAGATACAGACTGCTTTATTTTCCGAAGATAGCTACTATTCTTACAGTGATCAGCTTGGTGCTTCTGGTAGTTCTAGCTGTTGCTGCTTCATTTGGGATTACATTGGCTCCAGATACTATCTTTATACTTCTTATAATGGCTACTCTCTCTGAAGAGTTTATGAGTGTGAAAGCAGAGATGGGACTCAAAACTGCTCTTATGGCAGTAGGAGAGACTGTGGCAGTTGCTTTAGTGTGTTTTGTAATAGTGCAATGGGGAGTTCTAAAATCACTTATAATTGCTTATCCAGAACTTGTATTTCTTACGATTGTGGCAAACATTTTTCTTGGTAAATGGACAGGGCTTCGATTAAGTGAAACAGTTAGATTTAAGGAAATATTTAAATATATGGAGGAGTAATTTTATGTTTTTCTTTCTTCCAAAAAATCACGGCATACTAGGTATAAATGCGCGTAATCTAAAATACCTAAAACCTTTCAATCCCAGAAAGGCAGTTGCGTTTGCAGATGACAAACTAAAGACAAAAGCTTTTCTGGAAGCTAGAGGCGTTCCTGTGCCTAGGCTTTATGCCAAGCTTGGATCTAGAGAAGATATAAGAAATTTCGATTTTTCTTCTTTGCCTGATTCATGTGTACTTAAGCCAAATTTTGGTTATGGTGGCGAAGGAATAATTGTTTTGAAAAACAAAGAACATGGTGGATGGAAAACAGCGGGAGGAAAACATATAAGTTACGAAGAAATATTTAGACACTGCGAAGACATATTGGACGGAATGTATTCACTAAATCATAGAAAGGATATTGCCTTCTTTGAGCAAACCATTATTTCACATAGTTGTTTTGATCCTATAAAACCTGCAGGATTGCCAGACTTGCGAATCATTGTTCATAATTTAGTTCCTGTTATGGCTATGATGAGGCTTCCTACGGTGGAGAGTGAAGGAAAGGCAAATTTGCATATTGGAGGGATAGGGCTTGGTATAGATATTGCAAAAGGATCAACGACCTTTGGAGTACAGGGAACGAAAAGAATAGATACTTTGTCAGATGGAAAAAGTGTATCTAGTTTCAAGATACCTTATTGGGAAGAAATGCTTCTTATATCTTCTAGGATACAACAGATAACAAATATAGGATTTTTGGGTGTAGATATGACTATAGATAACGAAAGCGGTCCAATACTTTTGGAAGTAAATGCTCGTGCAGGCCTTAGAGTGCAACTTGCAAATTTAGCTCCACTTGGAAAGAGGCTAGATAGAGTAGAGGGATTAAGTGTGAGTTCTCCAGAAAAAGGAGTACGAATTGCACAGGATTTGTTTGGTGAAAAAGTTTCTGTAAAAGAGCCAGAGGCAAAAGAAGAGAAGCCAGTTCTTGGTACCAGGGAAGACATAGAGATAATAGGGGGGAAAAAATCAGTAATTGCTCCAGCAATACTTAGGCCTGACCATGATAGAACTGTATTTGATCCATCTCTTATAGATAAGCTCGATCAACTTGGCGCACTTGAGCGGACATCGGATGGAAATATAAAAGTGAAGTTTATTTTAGGTGGAAAAAAATTGCAGACAGTAGTTTCCCCTCATTCAATAGAAGAAGAGGGGGTACATGCGTCTCTAGGAAAAAGGGATTTAAAAAACTTTCTTGTAGATCCAGGTAAAGATGTAGAAAGCAAAGGGATAAAAACAACTGTTGACTTGAAAAGGTTAGATAAGCAGCTTGCAGATATAGATAGAAAAATTCATCTTCTTAAATATATTCGTCCAGAAAATATAGAAGAAGAGAGAAAGAAGGCAGAGGAGAATATGAATTACAATCCTGTGTTTACTTATGCAAATCTAGATTTTGATTCTAATGAATTGATGGATAGGCTTTCTTATCTAGAGTCAGATGATTCTGCATTAGGAATAATTCTAGACAAAAAGAAAGAGGAAATAATAAATAAAATCAATTTACTCAAAGTGCGTGGTAATAATTCTGAATTTCAGAAAGCATCATCTGTGTTATATGGTGCCGCTGTTCAATCTCTAGTAAAGGAGGCTAGAGGCATTTTGCAATCTAGGAAAAAACAAAAGGACAAGAAGAATGAAAAAGAAATGCTTTCAGCAGAAAAGGTAAAAGATATTTTTTCGGATGTGCTTATAAGTTATGGGCTTGGTGAATGGAATGTAGAACTAAAATCTAAATCTGTTTCTGATTGTGCAGTTGGTGGCAAAAAAATAATGATTCGAGAAGGCAGTAAGTTCTCGAAGGAAAGAGTGGGTAGCTTGATTGCTCATGAAATAGAAACACATGTTCTCTGTGCTTCAAATGGAGATAAGCAGCCTTATGAAATTTTTAGACGTGGTATGGCTGAGTATTTGGATACTCAGGAGGGGCTTGCTATCTATAATCAGAATGAAGTATTGCCTGAGGATCATGAAAAAAGATTCTGGCCTGCTATGAATGTGCTTGCCATAAATTATGGGGCTAAGCATTCTTTTTCTGAGCTCAGATCATATATAAGAAGACTTGGATTCGATGATGTGCTTGCGCTTAGAACTTGTTTCAAAGTTAAGCGTGGAATGGGGGATACGAGTCTGGTAGGAGTATTTACTAGAAATTTGATTTATTTCCGTGGACTAAGAATTATTAATGAATACATAGAAAATGGTGGAGACATAAGAGATCTTTATATTGGTCGTGTGAATATAAAAGATTTGGATTTGGTAGAAAAAATATCTGGTCTTATAGATCCAATTTATTTACCAAAAACAAAACGCGATGCGTAATGCACCGCGTTTTATCTAAGAAACTTTATAAGTTAATTAAGCTGCAGGAGTTTCTGGTTCTGCAGGAGTTTCTGGTTCTGCAGGAGCTTCTGGTGTTGCAGGAGCTTCTTCTGTTTTAGGAGTTTCACATCCTTCTCCTTCGCAGCAACCTTCGTCTTTTTTTGGTTCGTCACCACACATAGTAAGAAATTGGTAGAAAATATAAAAATTACCCATACTTTTTAACAGATTTTTGTTGAAAGGGCAAATTTTATGAATTGTTTGTTGTGCTTCGACACGTACTTCGTCTCGTAGAACTGAGGCTTCACTTCGTTCTGCCTCCAGTTCTGCTCGCTCAGTACGGCTCAGCATGACATATCTAATCGCTAACCGCTTGTAAGTGATACAAATCTAAACATAGACCTGATTTTGTGTTATAATGAGATACATGTTTTCCGCTATGAAACAGCAGCTCTCAGAGACTGCTTCTGAACTTTTATCTCAAACATCGGACAAGATCGTGGAGGTGGTTCCACAGATAATACTTACACTTTTGGTGTTGATTGTGAGTGTTGTGGTTGCTCATGTTGTTTGCAAGCTAGTGAAGCATATTTTCGATGTTTTGGGTCTAGATAAAATTGCAAATAAAGTAAACGTAGACAAAATGCTTAGGATAGTAGGTATAAAAAGAAGTCTATCTAGTATTTTTTGCTTTTTGATTTATTGGCTTGTAATTCTTGCTGCGCTATTACTCATAACAGATATTTTGAATCTAGGTGCAGTGTCTGATGCTATAGGTGCAATTGTTTCATATATTCCACATTTGATCGTTGGGCTATTTATACTTGTAATAGGTTTGATACTTGGAAGATTTTTGAGAGATGTAGTATCAACTTTCTGCATTCGCACAGGAATTGCATCTGCAGAATTACTTGGTGCAATTGTTCAGGTAGTTATAGTGATATTTGTTTGTCTGCTTGCATTACAGCAAATAGGTTTCGATGTTTCTGTAATTACTATGAATGCCGCAAGGATACTTGCAATACTATTTATAGCAATTAGTTTTGCGGGAGCAATTGCAGCAAAGCCTTTTCTGGAAAATGCCATTACATGCATGCAGCTTAAGTCACATTTAAAAATTGGAGATCATATAGAGTGTGAATGTGATGCAAAAGGTGAGGTAGTAAAGTTTTTGATCACTGGTGTTGTTTTGAAATCTGGTGACAAAACAATAGTTATTCCTGCTAAAAAATTATTCGAAAACAAATTCAAAATATCCAAGTAGCCCTACTTAGTTTATCCGCCGTGGCGGACGGGGCGCGCTAATCACTCGATAAATCGTGCATCCAATAATTCTGTCATTACCGCACTATTCGTTCAGAATTCCAGAAGAGCTGAAAGAAAATGTACTCCTTTCGGAGGAAGACTTGTTTCCATATTCAGATCTATATACAGATCGTATATATAAAGTTCCTGGTGTTTATACTGTGAAATATGATATTTCTCGTGCGCTTCTAGATGTAAATCGTGCACCTGATGATATAAGCAAAGAATATGAAGGAGGGAAGGATGGTGTAATGGTTCACAAGACTTGGAATGGAGAGCAGATATATAAAATTGAACCAACAGAAAAACAATTCGAAAGTCTTATAAAAAAATATCACGATCCATTTCATGCAGAGATAGATTCGTATATGGCTGATGCAAAATTCTTAATCGATTGTCATAGCTATACCCCTGTGGGTCCTCCGGGGAAGCCAGATGAAGGTGAGCCTCGCAAAGATATAAATCTAGGTAACGTAAATTGGACCTCTTGTACTCGTGAGCACACAGTATTTTTTCGTGACTTCTTTGAGCGTCATGGTTACAGCGTATCTATAAATCATCCATACAGTGGTAGATATATTCTAGGTAGACATTGTCATAGGAAAAGAATTCCACATTTCTTGGTTCCTGGAATTCAGATAGAAATAAATCATGGACTTTATGTCGAGAAGGGGACACTTAAGGCAAAAGAATCTGAGATTGCAGAAATAAATGGGCTTATGAAGAAGCTGATGGAAGAAGTTGTAAGTAAACTTATTCCCAACTAACCCTACCCAAGCTTGGAACCATGGTGATCCAGATCTGTCCTTTTTCAAGTGGAAGTACGTTTCCTTCTAGATCATAGAATCTAAATATTTGCCCTTTTTCTCGTTCCCAAGTTCCTCTCCATACTTTTCCTCTAGAAAAAAGTAGTAGCTTTCCGTCACCAAATGTTTTTGTCCAAGGAATTATGTGAGGATCTCCTATTCCTTCTATATAAGTTTCTAGAACAAGGACATTCTTTGGTCTTGCTTGCCTCTCTGCACCACTGATTGATCGTACATAAGAAGATCCACGTAATGGTTGATATGTGTAAGCAACATTATGGTTTGCACTTCCAAAGCTTAGTTTTATTTCTTTTGCTTTCTCATATTTTTTTGGAGAAATAAAATCATATGTTGTTGGGAATATAGGAATGTCAAAATCCAATATGTTTTTATTCTCCAGTACAGATTCAATAGCATCGCGAGAGATCATCAAATTATGTGGTGCTTTTTTCTTATCATCTCTCTGATAAGTTTCTCCATCGTATCTAATAGCATCGTGATTTTGTATTTGTGGATTTCTTCCTAAGGCTTCATATGCGATGGCACTGCCTCCTGCGTGTAATAGCAATGGTCTAAATGGAGCAGCTATGCTTACAAAATGAGGCCTTAGTGATCTGATAGGCTCTATCACACTTGGTAATCTATCTGATCTAAAGATTGCTAAGAATCTGGAAATACCACCTTCTACTATTAGTTCAAAAACCAAAACAGCATCTTTTAGTCCTTTCTGAGGACGCGACTCCATATGATTTTCTATCATGGAAGCAACTAGTGGTACAGAGTTCTTCTTTCCAGAAGATGATGGAGTGAGTGGTAAAGATGAAATTATCTGAGATGATAGATGACTACTAGAGCTTATTAAGAGAGCATTTTTGGTAGATATTATTTTAGATGGATCAGTAGATATTGTTTGTCCGGCTAAATTCGCTACAGGAGAACGAAGCGAAGTAGGTAAAGTAGGGATAGCAGGTATTACAAACAAATATATAAAGCATGTCACACATGCAACCAGCCAAGGGATTTTAGATTTAACTTGCATTTGTAAATGATTACTCTTTCTTGGCTTCTCCTTCTTTGGCTTCGCCTGTCTCTTCACCTTCTTTGGCTTCTCCTGCGCCTTCGCCTTCACCTTCGCCTTCAACTTCTTCTGGCTTTTCTATCACCTCTTCTTTTCTAGGAGCATCTATTACAAAGAGTAAATTATCTTCTCCTATCTGAACAGATACGCCATTTGGAATATCTAAATCTGCTACAGAAATGGAATCATGAAGTTCTTTTAGTTGAGATAGATCTACTACTATTTCATGAGGCAGATCTTTTGGAAGACATTTTACTTCTATGGAATCACGATGAGTTATAAGTATTCCACCAAAATCTTTTACTCCAGGAGCTTCTCCAGTTGTGTTTATAGCAACATGAGTAATTATTTCTTTCTTCATATCTGGAGCGAAGAAATCGATATGTGAATATCTATCTGTAACGGGATCTAGGTCTACCTTGTGAATCAAGACAGATGTTTTTTTGCCATCTAGGTCTAGATCTATCATTGTGCTTTCTCCTGCTTTTACAAAGGTCTTGTGAAACTCTTGTTCATCACATTCAATTTGTAAATTCTCTACTTCATATCCATATAGAACACATGGCACAGTGCCCTGCTTTCTAAGGTCTTTTACCTTTTCTTCTTTGTTACGTGGTTTTACTTCTAGTGTGATTTGAGACATAGCAGGAAGAGGTTATTGTAATGAGGCTTTTGCTGCAAGAATTTTTCTCCATTTCCAGAAATATTTGATAGCACTGAGAATATGTATTCTGACCGTATTTTTCCATAGAAACGACAGCATTCCCCCAGAACTAAGGCGATTTTGATTATCATGCCCTTTTGCATCTGGGAAATACACAACTTTTTTGCCATTTAGGTGACATTTCCTGCATAGATCTGTGTCTTCGAAAAATAGGAAAAACCTTTCATCAAATTTGCCAATTCCTTCAAATAGATCTTTTTTCATAAACATACATGCTCCCACAAGCCAATCTACCTCTCGTTTTTCATATGGACTTTTGTCCCATTGCAAATAATCACGCATTCTTCTTGGAAAGAATATGCTCAGCGGAGTTCTCTTTATAATGATGTCGAGCATAGTGGGAAATGTTCTATATGAATCTCGTATTGTCCCATTTGGGAAAACAAGTTGTGGACCAATTATTCCAACCTCATTATTTTCCTCTAAAAATAAAAACATTTTTTCTACTACATCATTTTCTAGTGTTGTATCTGGATTGATTATTAATATGTATTTACCAGAGGCTTCTTTTGATCCGAGATTATTTCCTCCGGAGAAGCCGAGATTTCTTTTTGTCTCTAGTAGTTTTATATTTTTTCCTTGACCAAGCAAACTTCGAAGGATTTTCATTGAATCATCTTTTGAATAATTATCTACAACTATTATTTCTATATCTTCCGAAATGGTTTGTGCAAGTAATGCATCGACGCAAGAGAGTGTTTCGTGTGGGGTTTTGTAATTTAGTATTACTGCCGATACTTTTGGCGATTCTTTCAAGATATGTTTTTTAGTAGTTTACGAGCTCCGAAAAATACTTTTGATTCGAATATTAGTAAATATGTCCATTTAAAAATTTGTCGTATTCTTGTAAGAATTCTAGTCCTAAAAGTCCATTCACTTCTATGTTTATTTAGAATTAATGATTCGTGAGCTGCTGAATATATGCGCTCTTGCATAGATCTTCTTTTTCTAGATGTTCCAGTTGCTCTCGCATGCCAACCAATTGCATCTGGTACGAAAATGCAAAACCGTTCGTTCTTCATAAGTCTGTAAGCAAGATCCACGTCTTCTTTGTACATGAACATTCTCTCGTCAAAAAACCCTTGTTCAATTTTGCATTCTTCAAGTGCAGCTCTTCTATACACAGTAGCTGCTCCCGTTCCTCCAAAACAAATATCGTAGTAATCGTATTCATCACTTATAGGTTCTGCCTCTTCTCTTCCTTGGGCTCTGTCATAAAATCTGTGAGAGCTGGTCATGGCAATTCCTGCGCTATCTATTATTTCTGTTTTTTCTGGATCTGCGCCTAAGTCCCATCTAAAAAGTTTTCCTGTGGAAGATCCAGAGTTAGGGTTATCTTCTAGTGCTTTCGTGAGTTTGTATAAGAAGTCAGATTCAAAAATTGCATCTATGTTTAGAACTGCATGATAAGTTGCAGGATATTCTCTCATGATCTTATTGTGACCTTTCGAGAATCCTAGATTTTCCTCTGATCTTATGAATATTACTTCTGGAAAATCTTTTTCTAGATCATCTAAATATGTTTTGTCACTTGATGCGTTATCTAGACATACGATTTGAAAATCGTTTAATTCTTCTTGTGATACAAGTGTCTCTAAGCACTTGCGTGCCCATTTCTCTGAGTTATGCGTGAGGAGGCTGGCTGTTAGAAACACAGAGGCAAGGATAGCAGGAATCGTGTCATGCTGAGGAGTCCGCCAAGAGGCGGACGTCTCGAAGCACGCCGCTCGCGCGCTTAAGGCGGTATATGCGACGAAATCAACGTAACCCATTACCGCTTATTGCTTATCAGAGGTCTCGAATTGATTTCTTACGCAAAATACCGCCTGCGCGCTTGCTATTTGGAATTTGGTTCTTATTGGCAAGACAATTCAATCCACTCTTCTATAGAAAGTTCCTGTGGCCTCCTAGTCGCTTCTATCCCTGCTTTTTCTAGTATCTCCATTCCTCCATCTATTTCTCCTATGGAGTTTCTAAGCATTTTGCGCTTTTTGCTGAATGCGATTTTTGTATATTTAAAAACTTCTTCTATTTCTTCTTTGGTTGCTATTGGAGAATCGAAACAATCGATGTGGAGAATTGCTGAATTTATTTTTGGTGGAGGAAGGAATGCTTCTGGTGGGACTTTTTGTATAAGTCTAGGTTTGCCAAATAGTCCAACTAAGATCGTGAGCATGCCTTTGCTTTTCTCGTCACAAATCTTTTCTGCCACTTCGTGTTGAATGAGCAATGTCATAGATTCTGGAGTTACCTCTGATTCCAAAAATGCATGACGAAGTAGGGGAGATGTTATGTGATACGGAATGTTTGCTACTATCTTGTAGGGTTCGTTAGGAAAATCGGTGTTCAGAGCGTTCTCATTAATAATCTCCAGGCTGCGGTCCGCGGTCCGCGGTCCGCGGTCCACTTGTTCGTTTCTAGTTTTTTCTGCGACATATTTCTTAAGAAGAGGAATCAGCTTTCCATCTATTTCTACAGTCATAACTTTCCCCGCCCTCTCCACAAGCTCCGCAGTCAAAGCTCCAATCCCAGCACCTATCTCGAGTATGAAGTCACTATCTTTTATATTTGCAGTTTCTACTATCTTTTGAAGTACAGAATCGTCTACCAAAAAATTCTGCCCCAAGCTTTTATTTAGCTGGATTCCATTTTTATTACAAAATTCAGAGACTTTGGACATGGGGGTATATTACAGTAATCACAAGTATCATTTTTTCTTTCATCTGTTCTTTCTATCTATCATCCAAAAACTCGCGCGCTCTACTTGTAATAGATGCCTTATCCTTCTTAAGATCAATTTTTCTTTCTGGTTTTTTTTCTTCGGGTTGGACTGAGTATCTGGATGATCCGTGTATATAATTTGGAGATAGAGGATCTGTAACACAATCCTGGACAGGTTTTGGTTCTTGCTCGTCTTCCCCTCTAGTAACTTTTATAAGCTTCATCTTTGTTAGTTTTTCTATAGATTCCATAAGTCGGGGGTTTGTTATGGTAGCTATAAAAAGCTTGCTCCTTGATTGAGAAAGTAGTTGCAAACATTGAATATCTCTTGAAGTTAATAATCCTTCCAAATCAGGATCCCCATGATTTGAGTGAGTGTTATTTGTGGCTCTACGATTTTGTTGTGTGTTTTCAGGTTCGATTCTTCCATTTGATTCCCATCTAGACATTTTTTTGGTGGTTATTTAATAAAGGAAAAAAGTATCTTCCTCCTTCATGTATATTGTCAACAAATGAATGTGATTATTTGTAATGAACAGGGAGAGGGCATAGGAGTTTGTGAGAAGGTAAAGGCTCATAAGGAAGGATTACTGCATAAGGCGTTCTCTGTGTATATATTTAGAAATTCAGGCAAAGAGCTTCTGGTACAGAGGAGGTCTTCTGAGAAGATGCTCTGGCCCGGATACATCGCAAATACCTGTTGTAGTCATGAGATAGATGCAGAGGATGTGGTTGTGACTGCTAAGAGAAGATTAAATGAAGAAATGGGATTTACTTGCTTCGATCTTAAATTAGCTGGCAATTTTGTTTATCTTGCAGAGGATCCAAGTGGAGAAGGTTCTGAGCATGAGTATTTGAGTATTTTGGTAGGGGAAGTGGGGGATATTGAAATTTTGGAAGATCCAAGCGAGGTTTCTGAGTGGAAGTGGGTGGAAGTAGATGATCTTCTGGTAGATATGGAAAAAGGCTCAGAGAAGTATGCTCCGTGGTTTGTGCAGGGAATTGGACTCTCAAAAAGTTGACATTTCTGATTCTAGTGTTAAATTAGCTGCATCTTGCAAAGTAACACTTTCTATTTCGGCTTCTTCTTTTCCTTCTTTACAGAGGGAGAGTGCCGATGTGTGTAACCTAAACAAGAACTAGTCTCACAAGCACCTCCCTCGAAAGATCGGAGGTATTTTTGTGTGACAACATTTTATTTTTTACTACAAAGTTATTATGAGAAACAATGGACATGATAATGAATTAATAGGGCTTAATGAAACATTCCGCATATTGCAGACTCGTGCAGAACGTGTTTTAGAGTCTGAAATAGATCCTGAATTAAAACAGCCAGTACCAGTAATAAAAATTGGTGGATTGGATCCAGAAGATGTAGTAATGGCTACAGCTGATGATGTTAGGTTAGAACTTTCTAGACTTATTGAATCTTTGCCTGAAGGATCAGAAATACACGATAGAAAATTGACGAATGTAATTGCATCATTGAATAAGCAATTAATTGGAAAGGAAGTTGATCTTAATTCAGTAAGAGATCTTATTGATCAAGTGAGAGACCGTGAACAAAAAGCTTTAGCTAGTTAATTTTAATTTATTACCAAAAATATTATGAGTTCAGAACATAAAGGATATGAGAATGAAATCTATTGTTTAGATCAAGCTCTTGATGTTGCAGGAGTAGATGAAATGGATAGGTGGAGTCCCACATTAATATATAGAGCTCTTGTAAGATTAAGAGATGCACAAGGTGTTATCTTGCGAGGTTATGATTACGATTCTATGCCAGCCGCTCAAGCGGCTATGCCTGAATCAGTTCTTTAAATCACCTCAACCTTCACAACGTTTAGGGCAATCTTCTTCACATTTCCGGAATCAAAGCGTATCTCTGCTATGTCACCACTCAAAGACATAATGGTCCCGTCTCCAAAGACAGGATGATGTATGCGAGCGCCTGTATCAAAGTCATAGGATGGATCTTGATTGAAATCTTCTTCTGTATTTATGTCTTGGTTGAAATCGAGGTCTGATAAGCCTCTCGACGTTCGCGATGGGCGAACGCTCGATGAGAGCCCAAATCTACTCATAACATCACCTTTTCTCTCTACAAGCTTTTCTGGAATATCGTCTATAAATCGAGATGCAGCGTTTGCTTGCATGTCTCCCCATACAGTTCTGCTATTTGCATGCATGATGGTTAGATGATCTTTTGCTCTGGTCATACCTACATACATAAGGCGACGCTCTTCTTCTAGTTGTTCTTTGTCGAACATACAGTTTGAGTGTGGAAAGATTCCTTCTTCGCATCCTGCAACTACTACATGTTCAAATTCCAAGCCCTTGCATAAATGTAGAGTCATCAGGGTAAGAGCATCGTCACGAGTGTCATTCATTTTGTCTACTTCAGAAACAAGTGCTACTTCTTCTAGAAAATTTACAAAAGATTGTGCTGGTTCCAATTGATCATATTTATGCATTACATTTATAAGCTCTCCTATATTTTCCCATCGAGTTTCTCCTTCTGTTGTGTCATCTCTTAGCCATTTCTCCATTTTAATTTCTTCTAGTAGTTCGGTAGAAAGTTGCGAGACAGAGATATGAGATTTTCTTTCTCTATATTTTTCTATAAGTGTTGCAAACTCAGAGATGCGATTTTTAGTTGCTTCATTTATATGCTCCACAGAATTTATATTTTTTAGTGCAGACCAAAATGACATCTCATGCTCCTGACAAAATGCATTTATTTTTTCTATAGTTGTCTTACCAATTTTTCTGGCTGGAACATTTATTACTCTAAGTAGAGATATCGCATCTTGTGGATTATGCATTGCATACAAATATGCGAGTAGATCTTTTACTTCTCTTCTAGCATAGAATTTAACACCACCGACTATGCGATAGGGCATAGCATTACGCATGCATGCTTCTTCGAAATGTCTGGATTGTGCATTTGTTCTATACAGTACTACTTGTTCATTTAGAGATGTTCCATTTGCAAGTTTCCCTAGAACATTTTTTACAGTTTCTTCTGCTTCATCTTTTTCATCCCTCACTTCTTGTATGTCTATTAGATTTCCATCTGCTCTATGCGTCCACATTTTCTTTTGTGGCCTTCCTGGATTATGTGCGATTACTGCATCGGACGAATCAAGTATTTGCTGTGTAGATCTGTAATTGCGTTCGAGTTTTATAGAGACAGCGTCTGCATACTCTTCATTGAATTCAAGAATGTTTCTTATGTCTGCTCCACGGAATGCGTATATAGATTGATCTGGATCTCCTATTACACAGAGATTTCTATACTTACCTGCAAGCATGGATATAAACATGTACTGAGCGTGATTCGTATCCTGATACTCATCTACATTCAGATACTTCCATGTGTTCTGATATCTATCTAATACATCTGGATCTTCTTTGAAAAGTCTTATGCATTCTAAAATTAAATCATCGAAATCCAATGCATTATTTTCGCGAAGCTTTTTCTGATACAGAGAATATATTTTTACCATTCTAGCCATCCAATCGGATGTTGAATGTTCTGCTACTTCTTTCATGGTCATTGCTTCGCTTTTAAATTTACCTACTTGTCCTAGTGCTGCTTTTGGCTTGAGTTCTTTTGAATCTATATTCATGTCTTTCAATATTCCTTTCATAAGAGTTTCTTGATCCGAAGTATCGTAGATAACGAAATTTTTATCTCTTCCAATCTTTTCTATATCTCTTCTAAGTATGCGAACACATATGGAGTGGAATGTTCCCATAACAGGAAGCTGTTCGCTATTTACATTTGTAAGCTTAAGAAGCGAGTTAATCCTTTCTTTCATCTCATTTGCTGCCTTGTTTGTAAAAGTAACAGCAACTATTTGCCATGGCTCTACTCCGTTATGAATCAGATTTGCGATTCTATGCGTAAGCGTTCGAGTTTTTCCACTACCTGCTCCTGCGAGTATCAGTAGAGGTCCTTTTAGAGTGTTTACAGCTTCAAGCTGGGATTCGTTTAGGCCTTCAAAAATTAAATTGCTATCTTTATTCACCGGCACTCATAGTACCATCTACTTTTTCAAAATCGAGTGTCAAGGTGTAGAATCTATATTCATGAGGTTTTCACCAAGCGCCAAATTACTTGCTCACAAAGAAGCCGACTATCATGGCAGTAGGCTAGGGGAGTTTCTACAGGATATTGTCTATGGTGGTGTAGATGGAATAGTTACCACTTTTGCAGTGGTATCTGGTGCTGCTGGAGCAGATCTAGCTCATTACATAGTAATAATTCTTGGTGTTGCGAATTTGCTCGCAGATGGACTTTCTATGGGAATTGGAAATTATCTTTCCATAAAGTCAGAAAGAGATAACTACAATCGCTTATACGAAGAGGAGAGAAAAGAAATTCGTGAGATTCCAGATATAGAACGAGAGGAGATTACGGAAATGTTTGCAAAGAAAGGATTCGAAGGAGGGGATTTAGAAATGGTAGTAAATAAAATTACTTCCGATGAGGATGTATGGATAGATACAATGATGAGAGAAGAGCACGGTTTAACTCCTGATATTACAGAATCTCCTATGTTGCATGGAGCAGCTACATTTGTATCTTTTATAGTTTTTGGATCTATACCGCTGTTTCCGTATTTATTCGGGGTTTCATCTGATATGAGATTTATTACGGCTATAGCATCTACTGGAGTAGCTCTTATTGCTTTGGGAATTGTAAGATCGTCAATTGCTAAAAGAAGGAAGATTTCTGGTGCTATGGAGCTTTTGGTGCTCGGAGCTGTGAGCGCTGCACTAGCATTCTTTGTGGGTGCTGCTTTGGCTTCTTGAGCAGTTATTTTGGGTTTCTGTACAAATATCTTGACAGTGATGCGTATATAAGTAGAATGATCGCAGTCCGAAGACCGGAAGCGATAGGCCCGCAGGGCTGAAAGTAAGTCTTCCCGAGGCACACAGCATCGACTAGTCGGCTTTTGCTTGCTGATTCGTGCCGTTTGCCTCGCTGGTCTCCCGGACATTCCGAAGACCAGTTTTTCCCGTCTTCGTCCGTCCGCTGAGGCGAACGAGACTACGCCGCGATAAGTTGTCTAACGGCAATCTAATTACTAACAACTAATTACTAATCCAATAAATTATGGCTCTAACGAAGGATCAAAAAAAGGCACAAGTTACAGAGATAAGAGATGCTATAAAAAAGACAAAGTCTCTCGCATTCATGAAATATCGTGGACTAAGTGTTGCGGATATAGATGATCTTCGTGGAAAGATGTTGGAGAAGAGCGCAAGAATGAAAGTGGCCAAGAAAACACTATTTAACATTGCAGCAAAAGAAGAGGGATACCCTGAAGTTTCAGATGAAGCATTTGGCACTGATCCAATTGCATTTATTTTTAGTTTCGAAGATGAGATAAGTGGAGCAAAAGTAGCATTTGAATTTGGCAAGAAGAATGATGCTGTTGAGATTGTTGGAGGAGTTGTAGATGGCAAGCTTCTAAACAAAGAGGAAGCAACTGAATTTGCGAAGATGCTCAGCAAAGAAGAATTACTCACGAAATTTGCAGTTATGCTGCGGTCTCCACTCAGTAATTTTGCAAGTATTTGCTCTAACCCTTTGAGCTCTTTTGCTAGAGCAGTAAATGAAGTCGCAAAAAATAAGGAATCTTAAATTAAGATCCCCAAATTATTTATTACTAATTATTAATTATTCATTCCCCCCAATACTATGTCCGATGAAGCAGCTACAGCAGAGAAAGAAGATGTAACTCTCTCTGCAGATGAAAAAAAACTTATTGATGCTCTCGAAAAGCTAAATGTTGTATCACTTAACAATGTCGTAAAATACATGGAAAACGAATACGGCATAAGCGCTGCCCCAGCTGCAGTTGCTGTTGCAGGAGCTGCACCAGCAGGAGGTGGAGATGGCGGCGAAGAAGAAGAGAAAAGTGCTTATGATATTGAGCTCGCAGAGGCAGGAGGACAAAAGATTGCTGTTATTAAAGTAGTTCGCGAAATTACTCAGCTTGGTCTTGGTGAAGCAAAAGGAAAAGTAGATAGTGCACCTGCAGTTATAATGGAAGGTGTGCCAAAAGAAGAAGCAGAAGCAGCAAAGAAGAAGCTAGAAGAAGCAGGAGCAACAGTTAACTTGAAGTAATCTTCTTAAATAAGTGTATAAATGGCGGCGTAGCGATATCGTTACGTCGTTTTTGTGTATGTATTACTTATAGGTTAGTGATGTATTAATCGCGAAGCCGTATGATACAATCCGGATATGAGAGTACTTTCAGGAATGCAACCGTCTGGCGATCCACATATAGGAAATTACTTCGGTTCTATCAAGCCAAATATAGATTTGATGGGAGAAGAAGAAAATATATATATAGTTGTAGATTTGCATGCACTTACTTCTGTTCGTGATGCAGACGAGCTAAGGAAATATAGAATTAATTTGGTAAAGGACCTTCTTGCTTGTGGATTTGATCCAGAGAAAGGAATTTTATTTTTTCAATCAGATGTTCCAGAGCATGCAGAGCTTCTATGGATTTTATCTTGTATAACCCCTATGGGGTTACTAGAGCGTGCTGTGAGCTATAAAGATAAAATTGCACAAGGATTAGAATCAAGTCATGGCCTTTTTGCATATCCTGTATTGCAGGCTGCAGACATATTGTTATATGAATCAGATTTAATACCTGTGGGAAAAGATCAAAAACAACATATAGAGATGGCTCGTGATATAGCTAAGAAATTTAACAATGTTTATGGAGATGGAATTCTAAAAGAGCCAGATGTGCAAATACGTGATGAGGTTGCAGTGGTTCCTGGAACTGATGGTAAAAAGATGAGTAAAAGTTATGGAAATACAATTCCGCTTTTTGCAGATGACAAGAAGACAGAAAAAATAATTATGGGGATTGTTACAGATTCAAAAGGCGTAGAAGAGCCAAAAGTGCCAGAAGAATGCAATGTATTCAAAATCCATTCTTTGCTTTTGGATGATGCAAGCAAGAAGGAGTTGGCAGATAAGTATCGTGCTGGAGGACTTGGTTATGGTGATGCAAAAAAGATGCTTGCAGAAGAATTTTTCAATTTCTTTGGTGATATGAGAAAGAAGAGATCAGAAATTTCTGATGAATTTGCAAAAAAAGTTGTGGCTAGTGGAGCAGAAAAGGCAAGATCAATTGCAGGGAAGACAATGGAGAGAGTTAGAAAGTCAGTTGGATTGCGTTAAACAAAGCAAAGGTTCTAATAGCAGTACAAATTATTGCTAGTGTGTTAGAATTTACTTTATGAAGAACGTAAAAATACTTTTTATAATATCATTGTTTTTTATTGGTACGGCTAGTGTAGAAGCGGCAGAAGTAAATTGTGAGGCAGAACCTGCTGGATCGGATCCATTGAATACTCATGCAGAGGTTAGATTTAAAAGATATCTAAATAGTGGTTCTACCCCTAGAAATTTATCAGTCGAAGAGGAGGAGAGATATGGATATTTATATTGGGAAAGACAATGTCAAAATCTTGCAAGGAGAGATAGAAGAATGCAGCTAAGGCGTAGAGGAGTTAGCGAACGTTTATCTTTGCCAAACAAAGAAGCCGCAGGACAAACTGGCAGCACTGTGTTTAATCCGGATGGTTTAGGAAATGAAGCTTTGGATTCTGCTAGAGAAAGTCGGATAAAAGGTTATGCACAAAATGATAATTGTGAGAGCAAGGGTTTGAAGGCAGTAGAATATGAAAGATGTGTTTATCTTTTGAGGGAGGAGGATTCAAAGATCAAAAAAACATTATCTTCTAGAAGAATTGCACGAAGAAATAGGGCTGCAGCTAGAAGGGTGAGTAGCAGAAGAATTGCTCCTATAGATACTAGTCGTTTTTCTGCAGGTACAGAGGGTTCTTATTCTGAGAGTGTTGATGTTGATGAAGGGGAAGTGTTTGATGAGGATGGACCAGGATCTGAATTGTTAGGAAAATCAGAAGAGGCAAGAATAAGAAGATATGTAGAAAATAATAATTGTACGAAAGTTCCTAGGAGTGCATGGATAGAGCGCTGTGAATATTTGGTGAAATATCGTAATCATCAGAGAGAGAAATCTTTATCTAGATCTGAATCTAGAATTTCTAACCAAGCTGGTGATGCTCTTATACGTAGAGGGGTAAGTACTTTTTATAGAAGCAGCATAAAAAATACTACATCCATTATTCAGCTTAGAGTTAAGAGTGGTTTTCGACCTCGTCCAAGAACAATTCAGGAAGTAGAAGATAATTTTCAGGATCCTGTAAATGTGGAGGGGGATGATTGAGGAATGATCGAATGATTATTTTGGAGCAAGATGTTTATCTTTTATTGTAAAAGTAGTGATTTGGACTAAATCACAGCTAAGACTCTTAAGATAGTTGTGGAAGAGTAAACTACTCGTTTTTTTCCTGGCCCCGCACCACTCACTTCGTTCGGGTGCAGGACAACGCATGTTTCGGCTTCGTGCTATGCCCTACGGGCTTGCACTCAGCTCGAACCAGCGATGGTACCGCTGACTGGATTCGAACCAGTACGCTCATATATGAGCAAGGGATTTTAAGTCCCTCGTGTCTACCATTCCACCACAGCGGCACATGTAAATGATCCCTATTATCCTAGCAAATCTGGGGATACTACTCTAGACTGCCGTCCTACAAAGTTATCCACAAAACACTATGAAAAAACTTACCTCAATTACAACATTTCTAATTGCATTATTCCTTCTTTCCGCATGTGGAGGGGGCTCAGACGATCCTCTCGCTAGAGGATGCGAGACGGAGAGGACAGAAGTAGAAGATATTTCTCTATGTCTTCCAACAGATTGGACAATTATTTCTCAAGAGTTTGGTGAGCAGGGTAATTACGTAATAATGGTTAATGCTGCAAACTCAGGAAGTGTTATGCAGTTGCATGTGAAAAAAGAAGATCTAAAAGAAACAGTGAGTTCTACAATAGAGCTAGCAGAAAAAGCTGTAGATCTCGCAAGACAAACAGCTCCTAATTATTCAGTAGTATCTACAGAGCCTATAAATATAGATAGAAAAAGTTCCATAATGCATATATTTGATGCTCAGCCTGGAGGTAGCGAGGAGTCTGTAAGGTATTATCAATTTGTAACTACGTCAGAAGGTTATATGTATGGTTTTACAGCAGTCATGAAGCCAGAATTAGATGAGTATCTACTAGAAATAGTTGTAGATATGCTCAAGAACATAAGGTTTATCTAATACATCTTATTCGTTGCAATTAAGTCGTGTGATCAATAGAATTACAGACGTTGCGGGTATCGTATAATGGCTATTATGATGCCTTGCCATGGCATAGATACGGGTTCGATTCCCGTTACCCGCTCCACAGTTGAATTCGAAACGAGCTCGAGTGCTACCTCTAATCCTTCACTACATGCAAAGTCTGCGTTGGGAAGGCAAATTCTATACCTTCTTTTTCGAATTCTCCTACAAGCCCTAGATTTATCTCCTGTCTGGTGTTCATATATTCAGCATAGTCTCCAGTCAGTGCATAAAATACGATTTCGAAATTTATACTGGAATCACCAAACTCTTTTAGATGTACACGATCTAGTTCTGCATTCTCTACAGGATCGATTATACTTTTTACAATTGCAGGAATTTTTTCTAGCTTATTTTTTGGGGTGTCGTAGGTAACGCCTACTACAAAAGGTATACGACGTTTCTGCATTTGTTTGAAGTTTCTTACTCTGCTACTTGTGAGTTCTGCATTTGATATAACTATTTCTTCGCCTTGTAGAGCTTCTATACGAGTTGTTTTGAGTCCTATCTTTTTTACTGTTCCCATATGATCTCCAACAACAATAAAGTCTCCAACTCTAAATGGTTGATCGAAATATATAGAGAAAGAACTGAACATATCTCCCAAAATATTTTGAACAGCAAGAGCAATTGCAATACCACCAACTCCTAAACTAGCTACCAGAGAAGTAACATCAAATCCTAAATTAGAAAGCACAAGTATTGCTCCAATTGTCCATAAAGCAATTTTTATGATTACCTGCAATATATGAGACATGTGTTCTTTTTCTGATTCATTCCTATCTCCCATCCAAAACATAACTACAAAGAATAAGATTACACGTTCTAGAATACGAATTACTTCATAAACTATAACTACTACAAATAATCCATAAATTACTTTTTCAATAATTTCAGAAAAAGAAACAAACCTTGAAGCTATAAATAATGATGCAGTGAAATAGAAAAGACCACTAATTCCTTCTAGCATTTGAATAATTGCATCATCTGCTTTGAAAGAAGTTCTTTTAGCTATTTTTGTAATTTTTCCTATAACTACACGTCTAAATATATGGAGTGCAATATAAGCTCCAAGGAAACAGGCGATTGCAATTAGCCAATCTTGTACAGAATTGCCTATAAGCTGCCTAGAAAGAATTTCTTTGTATTGTGTCATAATCTCTATATATTCTACCATAAAATGGGCCTTTGCGGGCGTCGTATAATGGTCATTATGGAAGCTTCCCAAGCTTCAGAAGGGGGTTCGATTCCCCTCGCCCGCTCCACCCGGCTACGTCCAAAAATATGCATTTCGAGAAATGCATATTTTTGAGACTACGCCGCGGTTTTACCGTGGCGTAGGCTAGTAGCCGTGGTGTCGCGGCGTAGTTTCAATTTTGCATTGTCACGACGTAGTCGTGTGGCAAAATTGAACGAAGCCGGGCACACTGTCCAAGTATGATATGTGTATACATAATCGAATCCGAAGATAGGATTCATTGGTACATTGGGATTACAGACGATGTTGATCGTAGATTAAAAGAGCATAATTCTGGTAGATGTATACATACAAATAAGTATAAGCCATGGAATATAAAATCATATACAGCATTTACAGATCGTAATCGTGCTGAAGTATTTGAAAAATATCTTAAATCTCATTCTGGTCGTGCATTTGCGAAGAAACATTTATAAGTAATATTGTACTTTCAATTGAAATAATCATTTTGTATCTAGTGTAATATCCAAGCATATGAGGCTTTTGTATGTTTTTATAATCGTTGTTATAACATTGTCTCTGCAAACGCAAAATGCGGAAGCATCTTCATGTTCACAAAAAAAAGAAAATATTATTCGAGTACTACTCGAAAGTAGTGGAAGGATTAGAAGTACTATGGAAAAAGTTCAGAGAAATAAGATTTTATCTTTGGAAGATAGAGAAGGGTTTCGAACAAAAGCTGATTGGTTGGTTGCATGGATGAAAGATCAGGCAGAGATTCTTGCCTCGAAGAATGATTGTGAGAGTTTTACTACTCTTATATCTGCAGTAAGAATTGAGTGGCAGCCTGTAATGCTTAATTACAAAAGGCTTCAAGCAAAAATTCTTCTATCACATTTAAATAAAGCAGAGATCTCTCTGCCAGAGAAGCCAAAAGAATTCAAAGATGCAAGATCCCATCTTGAATTAGTAGAGTCAACAGAAAGTGTCTATGACTCAAAAATAAGCCTAAGAAAAGCAACATTTTTGATTAGAACAGGGTTACGGAAAATAAGATGAAATGCTAAAGTAAAATCATGAAAAAAGTCATGATCAGCCTACTCCTCGTTTTTGTCTTGCCTGTGCTTTCTGTGGGTGCACAGGAGGATACAGATATGCACGTATTCGTACGTGATGGATGTCCTCACTGTGTTGATTTGAAAGAATTTGTAGGGGGATGGGAAGGTGCTCCTGAGGTTGTATATCACAATGTTATACATAGTGATGCTCAGGAACTTTTTGGAAAATTACAACTTAGACTTCCAGGATTGCAACAGGCAGTTCCTATAACTGTAATAGATGGTCAGATTATTCAGGGATATGACACAGATGAAACTACAGGCGAGAGACTTAAAAATATTGTGAGTGAATGCGAAGCTAGTGATAGTGGATGTATATCGTTTGATGAATTTTTGTCTGGAGAAGGATCTTCCGAAATAGTAGGAGGAGGGGAGACATGTGAGGATGATCCAACTGTTCCATGTACTGTTGGTGCAGGTAATGATCATTTTGTATTTAATTTTTGGTTTATAGGAGAAACAGATCTAAGAGAGTTTTCTTTGCCTGCACTTTCATTGGTGCTTGGTGGGCTTGATGGATTTAATCCGTGTGCAATGTGGGTGCTTATTACCTTGCTCACACTACTTATAAATACCAGATCTTGGAAAAAGATATGGGTAGTTGGTGGAATATTCTTATTTGTATCTGGAGCTATGTACTATTTGTTTATAGCTGCATGGTTAAATGTATTTCTCTTGTTAGGTTTAAATGTCTGGATTCAGAAAGCAATAGGAATAGTTGCAATTGGCGGTGGATCTTTTTATCTATATGAAGCATTTGGAAAAGACCCAAATGAATGCAAAGTTACTAACTTAAGTACTAGGAAAAAAACTATAGATAGAATGAAGCGAGTTATAGAGATTGCATCATGGCCTGCAATGATTATTGGAGTTTCTATTCTTGCAATATCTGTAAATCTTATTGAGCTTGTGTGTACTGCAGGGCTACCTGCAATATTTACTGAGATTCTTGCTTTCAATGATCTTTCTAATCTATCGAGGTATTGGTACATACTTTTGTACATAATTGCCTATATGATTGATGATTTAATCATATTCTTGATAGCCATAAGTACATTGAGAGCGACTGGGCTTACTACGAAATATAGAATGTTTTCCTTGATATTTGGTGGGGTTTTGATGGCTACGCTCGGTATTCTATTAATTTTCTGGCCAGAGGTACTAGTATTCTAAAGAATTCGTTTTCGGTGCGTCTCGCTACGTGTTATCCTTGATTTCACATATGTTTAGCATAACCAACAAATTAAGACTTTGGCTTTCTGTATCGTCAATTTTAGTTCTAATTGGAGTTTCTCTGATTATATATCCAGGGCTTAAGCTTGGAATTGATTTTACTGGCGGAACACTGATCGAATTATCATTTGATGACGAAGTAGAAAAAATTGATTTTGAAAACGAGTTAACAAGTTTTGTATCTGAGAATGATGTGGATCTGGGTCAGCCTTATGTTCTAAGAACTTCAGAGGGGGGATACATAGTGAGGGTAAAAGAAATGACAAATGATGATCACGTTGCTTTAAGTGAGCATCTAACGAGTAAAATAGGAGTATTCACAGAGCAAAGGTTTACAACCATAGGGCCAACAGTTGGAAATACGCTAAAGACTAGATCTATATGGGCTATATTTACAGCTGCGGTTGTTATGGTTCTTTATATTGCATTCGCATTCAGAAATATTCCTAGAAAACTAAGCCCATGGAAGTTTGGAATAATTGCTGTGATTGCATTGATACATGATTTAATAATCACTATTGGAATATTTGTACTTATAGGAAATTTCACAAGCTTCGAAGTAAATACGTTGTTTGTAACAGCCCTTCTTATAATCTTGGGTTATTCTGTGAATGATACGATTGTTATTTTTGATCGCGTACGTGAGAACGTATTTAATCAGGAGCGTGGAGATACATTCAAAGAGGTTGCAGAGAGAGGGTTACGGCAAAGTATCGCAAGATCTATAAATACAAGTCTAAGTACTCTTATTCCTCTATTCTCACTTTTCTTTTTAGGAGGAGAGAGCATTAAATGGTTTGTTCTTACTCTTATAGTTGGGCTAATTATAGGTACTTATTCTTCTCTATTCTTGGCTACACCACTTCTTGTTTACTGGCGCAAAAAGAAATGAATATTACTACAAAAAAATTAAGTGCTTCACGCACTCAGGCAACAGTTATTTTTGAAGATGATGTCTTCAAGAAGGCGGAATCGGAAGTTGTAGGAGTATTATCTAAAAGTGTAGATGTAAAAGGATTTAGAAAAGGAAATGCACCGTCTGATATGGTCAGAGAAAAGATCTCGGACGACAAAATTCTAGAAGAAACAGTTCAACACCTAGTGCCAGATGCACTTGGTGAGGTTATGAAAAAAGAGGATTTAAAGCCAATAATTCGTCCTCGTGTAGAAGTAACTTCTACTAAGCCGCTTACGCTTAATTTGGTCTTTGTGGAGAATCCAGATGTAAAAGTAGATGAAAAAGGAATAAAAAAGGACGTAAAGAAATTCGAAAAAGAAAAAGAAAAGGATAAAGAAAAGAACAAGGATAAAAAAGATGGAGAAGATAAAAAAGATGATCAGGAAAAAGATGACAAGATGTGGACTGAAGAAAAGTTCTTTGAAGCACTAGCTTCTAATACAAAAGTAGAAATAGCCGAAGAACTTCTAGAAGAAGAGGTGCGCGCTATGCTTGAGTCTCATATGCAGTATTTAGAGCAATTTGGCTTGGATCTAGAACAATATCTAAAGCAGACAGGAAAAGAACTTCCTGATTTTGTAAAAAGCTTGAAACCTAAAGCGGAAAATAGGCTAAAGGTTAGATTTGGAGTTATGGCTCTTGTAGAAAAATTTGAGATAAAAGAAGATGATCCAGCAAAATTGATTGGGATGCTAAAAGAGAGGATTTTAGGATAGATGTTTGGGTGTGTCATCCCGAGGAGTTCGCCATAGGCGAACGTCTCGAGGGATGGTAGATATATAAGTAACTTCTGGATCATGCTTCGAGATGTCGCTTCGCTCCTCCTCAGCATGACACGTTTACATTATTTTCTAGCTCCGATCTTTCTATTTGGCTTAGCTTGAAAGAAAGCTCTTAGCTTTGCTCTAGCATCTTTTGTTCTACATATAGAAATCCATTGCTCTGATGGTGAAGGATTTTTTCTTACCATTATTTCTACTATGTCACCATTCTCCAGATGATGATCTATAGGAGCTATAACACCATTTACTTTTGCCATTTTAAATTTAAGTCCTATGTCTGAATGTATTTGAAATGCGAAATCAAGAGGTGTGGAATCTTTTCTAAGTTCTATAGGATCTCCCTTTGGAGTTAATACATAAATTCGATCAGCTATTTCTTCGTGTATATCTTCTTCTTCCATAGAACATGTATTAGACATTGCATGTAGTCTATTCATTCTACTTGTCCAGATTTTGCTAATAAGAGGTTCAGAGGATCCCTTTTTTTCATAATTCCAATGTGCTGCGATTCCATACTCTGCCTCTTTGTTCATTTCATGCGTCCTTATCTGTACCTCTATAGGTACTGCAGAGCTTTGTTGGCTTAGCCCAAGCAGTGTTGTATGCAAAGATCTGTATCCGTTTGGTTTTGGCATTCCTATGTAATCTTTTATTCTATGAAGAACTGGTCTGTATGTTCTATGCAATATCCCAAGTGCGCGATAGCAATCTTCTACAGAATCTACCAGCATTCGTGTTCCAAATAGATCATACAAATCAATCATGTTTGTAATTCCTTTTTTGTGCATTTTTCTGAAGATACTATACGAATGTTTCTTGCGATATGAGATATCACAATCTATGCCTTCAGATTTTAGTGTTTTACTAAGTGAAATTTCAGCAGAAGAAAGTAGGCTTCCATGTTTTCTTTGTATTGCATCGAATGTTTTTTCTATATCTTCTGCTTCTTGTGGGTAAAGTATAGAGAAAGCCTTATTCTCTAGCATATATTTAAGAGAATATATTCCAAGCTTAGCGCATAGCGGCGCAAATACTTCGAGTATTTCTCTGGCTACTACTATCTGATCTTTTTGTTCTAGATGATGTGCATTATCAAGAATATGTGCATGATCATGTAGACATATGATAAGAACACGAACATCTTCTGATAGTGCTAGTAGCATTTTATTTAATTGGCACTTGGAATGGCTTCTATTTCTTTTACATTCATTCTCTAAGACTCCTAGAGAGGCAACTGCCTTTCGAACATCTTTGCCAAATCTTTTTTCTATTTTTCTAAGGTCTTCTGGGCTTTTTGTGTGATGAAGAAGGGCGATAATAATTATTTTTGTATCTGGATGCATAGGAAGTATCATTTTTATGACTTCTTTTACATGTGTAGATAGATATTCTCCAGTTGAATGTTTTTCATTTTCGTACATCTCACATGACATTTCGTATGCGTCTCTTAGATCATTTATCTCTTTTGAGGATATGTTGCCGTTCAGACTTTTTAGGAGTTCTAATATGGTTTCCATATGGATTTTTTATTTTAACACTTAAATGACCTTTTTTGGAAGAAAGAGAACGAGGAAATGATATAGACTATTTGTATGCTTGGAGTCTTCGATTCTGGATTTGGCGGACTTACTGTGCTCAAAGGTATTCGAGAGAAGTGCCCTGATATTTCTATTACATATCTAGGTGATAGTGCTCGTACTCCATATGGAAATAGAAGTAGAGACACAGTTACTAAATATACAAAAGAATGTTGTGAAGAGCTTTTCAAAAGGGGATGTAATTTGATACTACTAGCTTGTAATACTGCATCCGCAGATACTTTGCGTGAATTACAGCAAAATTGGCTACCTAGTTTAAAAGATAGTAAAAGCAAAAATATTATAGGTGTAGTGAGGCCTCTTGCAGAAGAAGCTGTAAGTATTTCTAAAACAGGAAGAATAGGAGTGGTAGGTACTCGTGGAACTATAGAATCTGGTGCTTACGAAGATGAGATAAATAATTTAAATAAAGATGCACAAATTATTCAAAAGGCATGTCCTTTACTCGTTCCTCTTGTAGAGGAAGGATGGATAGGTAAGCCGGAAACTAATAGAATTCTCAGATTTTATCTTTCTTCTATAAAATCATTTAATCCTGATGTGCTTATACTTGGATGTACACATTACGAAGCTATGCATGATTTATTTCAGAAAAAAGCAGGGAAGAGATGCAATGTTTTACATACTCCAAGTGTTATTTCTAGGAAACTTATAGATTATATGGAGCAGCATCCAGAATATGAGATAAAAAAAGGGGGAGAAACTAGGTTTCTAACTACTGGCAACCCAGATAGATTTTCGGAGATGGGTTCTGTTTTTTATGGAGAAAAAATCTCAAATATTGAGAGAATTTGCTAATTAATGCTGTTTTTTGCAGCTTTTCCCTTGCAAGCTAGGATTTTCGCTGTTAAAGTTGTTTCTTGCATATGCTTACAAGAACAGACAAGAAAAAGTTGATTGGCAAACATCAAGTACACGATAAGGATACGGGGTCATCTCGTGTCCAGGTGGCTATTCTAACAACCGAAATAACTCTTCTTACAGATCATCTTAAGGAACACAAAAAAGACGAATCTGCACGCAGGGGATTGCTTGGCAAAGTCGCACAAAGACGCAAAATTCTGAATTATATGAAAATGCATGAAACAAAAGAATATGAAGATGTGATTCAGAAAAATGGACTCAAGAGATAATAGCGCAGTAGGAAGGTAGCGCAGTAGTGGTTGTTTTTGCTACAATAGAATTTCATGAATAAATCTGAACTCAAAAAAGATCTCTATAAGCTGTTTGCTTCTATTCGTTCAGAAAAGGAGGCACAGATGCTTCTAGAGGATATTCTTACGCCTTCTGAGCTTGAATCTATAAGCAAGAGATGGAAAGAGCTTCAAGATCTTTCCAATGGGGTTCCGCAGAGGGAAATATCTAAGAAATTGGGTATAAGCATAAGTAAAGTCACTCGTGGGTCTAGAGTTATAAGCGAAGGAGCTGGAGGCGCTAAGCTGTTTTTGAAGAGATTGGGAGGCAAATAGGGGGGGTGTAGTTTTTGCTTGATTTTTTGTCTGTGTGCGTGTACTCTTGTACCGTTACATGAGTGCAGAATCAAATAATCATAGGGAAGATGAAGGTGATGATATTTCAATTGAAAAGCCTGAAGATGTGGTTACAAATGTTGATACTGAAGAGTGTAGAGATGCTTTTAGAGAAGCTCTTGAGAAAGTAAGAGAAGAGAGTGGATCGAGCAATAGTGGTGGATGGGGTGGCGGACAAATTAGAGGAAAAGGCAGAGGTTTTGGCTGTTAATAGGCTAAGGGTGCACAGATTGCGGGTTTGTAAAGATGGGTGTACACTGAGCCCAGTTCTTTCCATTATCGCTGGTCTCTTCTGGGTTTACGTTCGACCCTTCGACTCCGCACTCGCGAAGCTCGCGCTTTGCTCAGGATGACATTGTAGGAAGTTGGAAGGTTCAAATGTGAATCCAAAATATCGAGGTCGCAAATAAGCGCTGATGGAAAGGTTAATTTATATCCTTTCCAATTTATATGATGTCCAAATCAAAGGTCGCTGAACTTTCAGCAAAAGAATATTCTCTAGATATAGGTGATAAACCTATGACTATAAAAACTGGCATGCTTGCCAGACAAACAAGTGGAACTGTTTTATGCCAAATGGGCGATACAGTATGTATGAGTAATTGCACCATTTCTAGTAGAGCTCGTGATGGAGTAGATTTTTTGCCTTTACAGGTCGTATACCAAGAAAAGTTTTATGCTGGAGGTAAAATCGGTGGATCAAGATTTAGAAAGCGTGAAGGAAGACCAAATGATGATTATGTTCTTCTCGGTAGAATGATAGACAGGGGACTTAGACCAATGTTCCCAAAAACTCTGCACAATGACATACAGGTTTTCTGTACGGTACTTTCTTATGATTTCGATAACGAGCACGATGTTGCAGCTGCAAATGCAGCTAATTTAGCTGTTTCTATTTCCAGTTGCCCTTGTGAAGGTCCTCTGGGGTCTGTAAGAGTCGGTATTATAGGAGGAGAGTTGGTTCTAAACCCATCTAGAGAAGCCAGAAAGAAAGCAAATTTAGATATGTTCCTTACAGCATCTCTTGAACGCATTGTGATGATAGATGCAGGAGCTAATGAGCTTTCAGAAGAAGAAATACTTAGAGCTATAGAGTTTGGTAAGAAGTGGGCTCAGAAGATTGCTAGATTCTTTGCAGACATTAAAAAAGAGATTGGAAAAGAAAAATTCGAAGCTCCAACTGTATATGAGCACGGTGATGCATACAAAATATTAGAAACAGCATCACTTCCTACTATTACAAAAGCTATAAAGGATGATTTGGATAAATTGGAAAGAAGAAAGATTTTTACCGATCTTATGGATGGTGCTTCTGAGCAAATCGAGGAAAAAATTGAAAGCGGAGAAATAAAAGTAGCTTCCGACGAAGAAAAAGAAGAGCTTCTAAAAAATGCTTCTACGTTTGTAGATAAAATCATAAAGAAAGAAGTTCGTCGCTTAGTAATAGATGAAGGAATTCGTATGAGTAGTAGAGGAGTAGATGAGATCAGGCCACTTGGTTCGATAGTAGATGTACTACCTAAACGTGTTCATGGATCTGCATTGTTCCAACGTGGAGAAACTCAAGGTCTTACAACATGTACTCTGGGCGCCCCTGGTGACAAGCAGCTTGTGGAGGGTATGGAAGGCGAAAAAGAGCTTAGATACATGCATCATTATAATTTCCCACCGTTTTCTGTAGGTGAGACATCAAATCGTCTTTTTGTAGGAAATAGAGAGATTGGACACGGTAGACTTGCAGAGAAAGGCCTTCTACCAGTTATTCCTTCCGAGGAAGATTTCCCATATACGATTAGAACAGTCACAGAAATTCTAGAAAGTAATGGATCTTCTTCTATGGCTGCTACTTGTGGATCTACCCTTGCTCTTATGGCTGCAGGAGTTCCAATTACGAATCCTGTGTCTGGAATTGCGCTTGGACTTATGTCTGACGAAGAAAACGGAAAATACGTTGTTCTTTCTGATCTTCAGGACGAGGAAGACTTCGGAGGTGATATGGATTTCAAAGTTACAGGTACAGAAAAAGGTGTAACTGCTATCCAGATGGATATAAAGATAAAAGGATTACCAGATAGCGTATTCGAAGAAGCTTTAGCTAAATCAAAAGTTGGTAGAGCAACAATTCTTGAAGCAATGCTTTCTGCTATACCTGAGTACAGAAAAGAAATGAGTCCATATGCTCCACGTATAGAGACTATAAATATAAATCCAGATGATATTCGTTTGGTAATAGGAAAAGGAGGAGAGACTATCCAGAAGATTACTGGTGAACTAGGCGTAGAGATAGATATAGAAGATAGTGGTCTGATATTTGTAACTTCTGCTGATGGAGAATCCATGACAAAAGCAAAAGAATGGATCGAAGGTATAGTGGCAAAGCCAGAAGTTGATGCAATTTATGATGCTAAGGTTGTAAGAATAATTGATGGAGTTGGAGCAATTGTAGAATTTCTTAAAGGCAAAGATGCAATGATTCATATTTCTGAGCTTCAGTGGAAGAGAACAGAGAATGTAGAAGATGTTCTAAAGGTAGGGGATGAAGTGAAGGCAAAATGTGTTGAATATAATGCTATGGATGGAAAAACAAGACTTTCTATAAAGCAGCTACAGGAGAGGCCTGAAGGCATGGGAAGTGGTCGTGACGACAGACGTGATAATAATCGTGGAGGCAATAGAGGTAGGCGTTAGTCTGCCCTCTATGCTTCGACACGTACTTCGTCTCGCAGAACTTAAGCGTCGCTCATAAATTCGCTCCGCTTCAAGTTCAACTCGCTCAGCACGGCTCAGCATGACATTATTGGTACTATTTCTTTAGCTTCGACTTGGCTTTCTTGCAGGCTTTCTTGCAGGACTTAGTTGCCTTCTTCTTCACATTTTTTGCAGTTTTCTTAGCTGCTTTTTTTGCCTTTGTTCCAAGCTTTTCGCCTTCTTCTAAGAAGTAGGTCTTCCACTCGTCAAATTTTTCGTGCACATCTTCTTTTTCTATAAGAGCTTTTGTTTCTTTTGCTACTTTTTTACCACTTTTCTGCAATTCCTTTCCTAAGATCTTGGCTGCTTCTGCATGATCTTTTGCATTCGCAAGTTTTTTTCTGAGTGTTGGATTACTAAGAACATACCCTGCCATTGCTCCACCAAGTGCGCCGATAATGAATTTTAATTTTTTCATAGTTATTCGAGTATATGATTGTGTTGCTATGTTTGCAATGCCCTCTTTGCTTGCTTCTCTCTATGCTTATTTGCAAACCTATGTGCTTCGTCTCTAAGTCTCATAAGCATAAATAGAGCTTCTGAATCTTTTGCAAACTGAATTGGTTTAGCAACTCTAGGCACAAAAACCTCTTCCTCGCGTTTTGCGAGCGATATGATTGGAATCTTAAGCTCCGCTGCCTTAAGAGCTTTTACTCCTACTCCCAGCTGTCCTTTCCCTCCATCTATTACTATTAGATCTGGAACAGAGCTTAGAGATTTATCTTTCTTATTTTTCTTTGCATCGAACATCATAACTATTTTGCCTTTCTTTATTTTCTTCTGAAGTTTTTTTGGAACTTTTCTTATATATCTAAATCCACGTTCCGCATATTCAGATTCAAGAGAATCTTCAATTATGATGTAATGCTTATCATCCTGCTCCAGAGCAATTTCTTCTTTCTTTATATCTATTTTACCTTTTTCTGTTATGTGTCTTGCCCTTCTAGTTAATACCTCTTTAATGGCTTTATAATCATCTATTTCACCCTTCTTCATAGTTTTTATAGTAAAAGATCTGTATTGATCGTTCTGTGATTTGCCATTCGAGAAAACGACCATACTACCAACAGTTTCTGTGCCACCCATATGTGATATGTCGTAGCATTCTATTCTTTTTGGCTTATCTTTCAGTTTCAGGTTAACTTTTAGCTCTTCTAATGCAGTTTCTATCTTATGTGCTTCAGATTCCCAGCTTGCAAGCTGTTTAGCAATTTTCTCTTTTGCATTTTCTTCTGCCATCTTAAGAAGCTTAGATTTCTTACCTCTTTCTGGAATTTTTATCGAGATTTTTTTGTCAGTGCTAAGTTCTTTATTTATCCATTCTTCAAAGAGCGATGCCTCTTCAAAATCTTTGCTTACAATTATGGCATCGGGGATAGTGGGGGATTCTAGATAATATTGTGGCAAAAATTGCGAAAGCACCTCATATGCAGAATCTGCAGTTCCTTTCACAGAAAAGCTTAGTTCGTTGATTATTTTCCCATTACGCTCCTGAAGTAGTACTATTTGTGCTTTATCTGCCTGAAGAGCCACCCCAAATATATCTGAGTCTTCTCCGGAGGTTCCAGAGACTACTTGTTGCTCAGATAGAGATTTTATAAATTCAAGTGTATCTCTGCAGCTTGCTGCACGTTCAAATTTCATATTTTTTACTGCAGTATCTATCATTTCTTTTAGCTTAGATTTCACATGGTCGTGATTTCCTCTGAAGAATCTTTTTACTTCTTCTATGCGTTCACAGTATTTATCTTTTGAAACTTTTCCTTGGCATAGTCCATTACATTTTCCTATCTGAGATTCTGTGCATTGTTTGCAATCTGCATCTGGATCTTTATTTAGTTGTTCTATTGAGCGTTTGCATGCGCGATATCCAAATATATCGTCTAGTAATTCCAGAGTTTGTTTTATGCGAGTTAAACTTGTGAAAGGGCCAAAATAAATGGCTTCTTTTGCACCTTTTTTTACTTCCTGCATATTCCTGACTATTTCTATGTGTGGGAAATTGTCTCTGGTAATCATCACATACACATAATTTTTATCATCCTTCATGAGGACGTTATATTTTGGATGATGTTCTTTTATTAGATTCGTTTCCAAGATTAAAGCCTCAAGTTCGTTATCTGTAACTGTCCAGTCTACATCTTCTATATGTTTAATCAGTGCCAGCTTCCATGGACCAAGTGACTTGTCTGGCTTCTTTTGCACATAACTCTTCATGCGTGCTCGCAAGTCTTTTGCTTTGCCTACATACAAAATATTTTCACTGGAATTTAACCAACGATAAACACCAGGCTTTTTGGGAGCCTTTGCTATACGTGCACGTAAAGATTTAAGATTGTCTTTCACGTTTACAGTATACAGTTCTACATCATTCTAACGACACTCCTAACCACCCCAGCCACCTTAAGTTCCTCTAGTGCATATAAATCCGGATATTCCGAGTTTTCGGCATGTAGATAGTACTTTCCTTTGTCTTTTGCGAGGCGCTTGAGAGTGAATTCGCCGTCCAGAATTCCTACAACTATATCGTCTACTCGTGGTTCTTTTCCTCTTTCTACTACTACTAAATCTTCTTCCATGATTCCAGCATCGATCATACTATCTCCCTTCACGCGAAGGAGAAAAGTTCTAGAAGGATCACGGACCATCATGTCCATGAGTTTAACTTTCTCTTCTGCTTGTTCTTCTGCAGGCGATGCGAAGCCAGCTGCAATAGGACCAAAAAGTGGAAGTGTCATTGGTTCTATAGAAGATTCTTTTTTTGCATTATCAAGTATCTTGATACGTCCCTTTGGATCCTTTTCTAGAAATCCTTCTCTTGCTAAAACGTTTACAACTTTTGCAACTGCGTTTTTACTTCTTACTCCAAATGCAATTGCGAGATCAGACAAAGAAGGGGAGTAGCCTCTCTTTGCTTGGAATTCTTTTATATATGAGAGAACAGTTCTTTGGTGATCCGTGAGTGAAGCGGTAGATGACATGGTATACGAGAGTATACCTGCACGGTTGTACACCGTCAATAATATACAGGTTGCTAGTTGTTAGCTTCTGGTTCTTCATCTACTTCCTCCGTCTTTTTTGTTTCTTCTGCCTCTTTTGTTTCTTTTGTATCTTCTGCTTCTTTTGTTTCTTCTGTATCTATTACATCCAATTCTTTTTCTTTTGATAGCTCTAGATATGTAATAGTCCATACGGTGTGCTTAAAGACTGTTACATAACCAAGGAAATAACTCGCAACGACTACTATAAGTAATCCAATTCCTCCACTTATTCCAAAGCTAATAATCTCTGGCATGAATTTCATAAATAGGAATCCTAATCCCATAACCAGAGAAGGTATAAGGAAAATAATTATCGCATTTACTACTATTCGAAGAATTATTATAAGCAGAAGAACAGCAATTAGTATTACCTTTGTTAGATATGAGAGTACCAGTTTAAAACTCTGTCCTAGTGCTTTAAATACTCCAAACTTTCTTATAACAATTGCTTCTTCTGCAAATGTGAAAAGAAAATGAAATATAAAAGAAACACACCAAAAGATTATAAGTATTGCGCTAAGTGTAAATATCCCACTTCCGTCTCCTGCAGACATATATCTAACTGCCAAAGACCATAGAGAAAACAGGGTTTTGGCCCCTATAAGGCCAAGTGCGGCAGCAAGCTCTAGCAGTGCAAAGAAATTAAAGAAGGCTAGAACAATTCCTCCCTTTGGCTCGTCTCCACAATGAATTTTTGCAGATAGTCCTATTAGTGCCGCAGTGGCAAACCTAGGAATAACTGCCCACAGAATTAGATATATTACTAATAGTACTATTAGAAGAATTGTTACCGCTGTATTTCCTTGAAGTGGTGTTGAAATTATTCCTACTACAGTTTTCCATGATGCAATTTCTCCATTGCGAAAAAATGATCCAAGCACATATGTTTGATACATTACAAAGATCATTGCAGATATCATCAAGATAAATGCATCAAGTGCACCCCAAAAGAGAAGCTTATTTTTATGCTTTGTAGTTATCAGCCATGATTTTGCAATGATTTCTCTGGGAGTCATAAATTAATTAACAATTAAGGAAGATTTAAATTCTGGAAGTAATTAAATTCAAAATCTTTGCCAAGTACTATTGTAACGTTTCCTTCAGCTTTTTCGCTAATGCTATCTGGTAATTCTTTAGCTGGAATGCCAAGTAAATTAGAGAAGTATTCCATGGTTTCAGTGGAAGATTCGTCGTTATTTACGCTTATAAAGGATTCATCAACATCTTCCTTATTAGGCGTATTTGATACAACTGCCAGATCAAATCCAAATTTCTTAAATTCTCTTGCTACCTTTCCTGCAGATCCTTCTGGCGCTCCTCCATTTAAAATTGTAAATACGGTGGAATCTATATGAGGTTTTCTTTCTGTGAAAAATAGCTTCGAGAGAAACCTAATTTGTTTCCAGGTAACAGGAAATTCTGGAATAGAAACCGGAAGCAGCACAGAGTCTCCTTCGAATAGATTTCTAGGAGGAGCATAAAGTATTCCTCCTTTAAATAGCTGATCTCCATATAAGCCATTTACATTATTAAGCTGTAACGTAGCAAAGTTATCTCTACTTAAACCTCTAGCTATATTTGCTAAAAATACCATTTGTCTTGTTTTTAGATCTGTTTCTATGTGTTCAGACAGTATGGAGAATAGTTCCAATATCTTGTGTGGCTTTTTTAGGAAACCAGATTCTTTGGCTCTAGAAATTGCTGCACTCATAACCTGTTGCTGCCTTCTAGATCTATCAAAATCACTTGTAGTTGATCTGGTGCGTACATATTTAAGTGCAGTTGCTCCGTCTATATGTTGCATGCCTACATCTAAATGAAAAGTTTGATATTTGTAATCTTCTGCTGGATATTTTTCATCGTGTATTTCTTCTGCAACTTCTATATCTAATCCTCCTATAGCATCTACTACTTTTTCAAATGCTTCGAAGTCTACTTTTACTGTGTGGTGGATTTCTATGTCTAAGGCATTTCCTATTTCATCTGCTAATTGTCTTATAGATAGAGCAGAAGCTTCTTTTTTATCTAATCCTTGATTCTGGCCAATTAATATTCGATTGTCTCTCCATAATAGATTCAGCTTTCCATTTTCTGTCTCCATGGAATCTGTATGCAGGAAATAGAGATCCCGAGGAAGAGATAAAGCCATTACGCTCTGTGTATTTTCTGGATCGATACTTACAACCATTATCGCATCTGTAAGATCTATGCCTTTTTCATCTCCTTGTCCCAGCACTAACATATTTGTAATTCCGTTTTCATTAGATGCAACTGGTACAGCAGACATCTTTGTAAATGTTCCAAAAGATGCTCCACCTATTTTTACGATAAGGGAGAATGTAATTAGAGCAATTGCTATGACTACTACAATAGCTATTCCTATAGATATCATTCTTTTGAAATGTGCTCTCTTTTGCTGTTTTTCGTGAAGTCGTAGTCCAATCTCAAAAAGAGGTTTTCCTACTGTGAGCGCAACACCAAAAGCCATTCTCCAGGGGAAGCTTTTTTTAATATTTCTGAATATATGCTTAGTGCTTTTTTTGTCCTCTGGATGTAGGTGTCTAATGCTAAATGACATTTCTAATAGATGATACCGGTTTAATTTACTTCCTTCAAATGTGGCTATCCGTTGCTATTGGCTAGTTTTTCATTTTTTTGTTGCAAGACATGAGCTACTTCTTTAGTCTCCATCTATGCAGCCCAAATCAAAAGAACAAATACTAGAAACAGTCCGAAGAGAAAGCGTTCAATTTATTCGTCTCCAATTCACAGATATCTGTGGAAATTTGAAGGCGGTCACAATTCCTGTGAGCAAGCTAGAAGATGCTATAAATCATAATGTTTGGTTCGATGGATCTTCTGTGGAGGGTTTTACGAGAATCTGTGAAAGCGATATGTTCCTGAAATTGGATTTAAATACATTCTCAATAATTCCATGGACAAAAGAAAATGGAATAGTTGTTGCTAGATTTATATGTGATGTATTTATGCCAGATGGACAGCCTTTTGCAGGTGATCCAAGATATATACTAAAAAAACAAATAGAACGAGCAGCAAAAATGGGACATAAATACTTTGTTGGTCCAGAATTAGAATTTTTCTTGTTCGAAAAAGGTGAGAATGGAGAATTGCTACCTATACCTCATGATTCAGCCGGATACTTTGATCAGACAACAGATAAGGCAACAAGTATAAGGAAAGAGATAGCGCTAGCCTTGGATGATTTTGGATTGGATGTGGAAGCACTTCATCATGAAGTAGCTCCAGCGCAGCATGAAATAGCTTTCAAATATGCAGATGCGCTTGCTACTGCAGATGCAGCGACTACTATGAAACTTACAATCAAGTCGATTGCAGACAAGCACAACTTATATGGAACATTTATGCCTAAACCTATAGAAGGTATAAATGGATCCGGAATGCATGTTCATCAGAGTCTATTCGATGGAGAGGCTCCGATTTTTTATGATCCAAATGATCCATATAAACTATCTCAAACTGCTAAATGGTTTATGGCAGGACAGCTTAAACATATAAAAGCTATATGTGCGATTACAAATCCTCTAGTAAATTCATATAAGAGGTTAGTTGCAGGATATGAAGCTCCTGTATTTATCGCATGGGGACAGAAGAATCGCTCCACTCTTATACGTGTTCCTCGTTATGCACCAGGAAGAGAAAAGGCGACTCGTTTCGAGCTTCGTTGTCCAGATCCTAGTGCAAATCCATATCTCGCATTTGCGGTTATGCTTGCCGCTGGTCTCGATGGTATAGAGAAGAGAATGTATACACCTGATCCTGTAGAAGAGAACCTATATGAGCTTTCTGTAGATGAGGCTAAGAAAAAAGGATTTGATGTTTTGCCTCAGTCTCTAGATGAAGCACTTAAACAATTAGAAAGTGATATGGTGATAAGAGATGCTCTAGGTCCTCATACTTATGAATCATTCATGCGTGCCAAAAAAGCTGAATGTGAGGGGTATAGAGTTCAGGTAAGTGACTGGGAGATAGATACTTATTTTGAGAAGTATTAGATGTTTCTAAAGGAGTTTAGCTAAATCTTCCTGAGATATTCCAGCATCTTTAATTATGCTAAAAAGTAATCCTCGTTTTAGATCTCTATTGTGTATTGGTACAGTTACAATTTTGCCATTATTTCTGTTTCCAAGAGAAAGATGATTTCCTGATTGGCGAAACTCTTCGAACCCAGCTTTTTTGAGAGCTTTTATTAATTCTGATGGTTTCAGAGTTGGTAACCTCATTAGTCTTCCAAGTTTAGTTCTATTGTGAATATTTTTGCACCAACTTGTTCTTCTGGAACTGCTTCTCCCATCTTTTTCATGGCAAGCAAGTGGCATTCAATAGCTTCTTTTGCATTTTTTTCAGCTTCCTCCATTGTTTCCCCTTGTGTGTGACATCCTGGCAGCGCAGGCACATGTACAGTGTATCCACCTTCTTCTGCTGGTTGACATATAACTGTGAAATTAAGCTTATTGTGGAGGACTTTTTTATCCATAATTGGATTATACTCCAATATTTTCCATAAAACATGTAGCTTTTTTGCTCTGTTTTTCGTAGTATTTCATGGACTAAGGGCGGGCGATTAGCTCAGCTGGTTAGAGCGCGACACTGATAATGTCGAGGTCGGAGGTTCAAGTCCTCCATCGCCCACCAAGTTGACAGAATACAAAAAAGAAGTAAAATCTATTTATGAGCAATAGATCTGAACAGTTAGTTATTCTTCATATTTCGCCACAGCCAGCAGAAATGGTTGAAGCTATTGAAATTGTATCTGAGAAGCTCATACGTGAATTTAGATGTGTGGTGCAGGATCATCATAAACTTGCTCTCGAGACAGTTGTTCCCTCAGGAGAATCTCTTCCAGAACCTACGGATCTTGATAAATTTGATGGACTGGTAATTTCTGGATCCATATATTCTGTATATGATCAAATAGAGTGGTTACAGCAATTACAAAATCTAACTCGTTCTGCGATCGATCGAAAGCTACCCACTCTTGGAATCTGCTTTGGGCATCAGGCTATAGTTGACGCTCTTGGTGGAAGCGTGCAAAAAGGAGATCAAGGTTCAAAAATTGGAGTATTCCCTATGAAGAAAACCGAGACAGGAAAAAATGATCCATTGCTGTCGAGAGTAGATGATGAGTTTAGTGCAACTTCGTGGCATGGAGATGTTGTCACCACCATGCCAGAACAATTTGAAGATTTAAAAGTGGAACAACTTGTAGAGGGAGATGACTATCCGATTCAAGCTTTCTCTATTGGAGATGCCACACGTACAACTCAGTTCCATCCTGAATTTGATCCATATACCTTCAGTAAAATACGGCAGGTAAGTCGACCACCTTCTTACAAGATGGGTTCGAAGTATGCACTCGCTAATATGAAGCGCAATGGATCACAGATATTGTCTAACTTTATAGAGAAGTTTGTTCTTATAAACAAGTAACCGCTTGGTATACTACAAGCATGATAGGATACGAGTTTGAATTTCTGGTACGTAAAGGAGATACTCTCATGCCTCGGGAGGATTTTGTGTCATTGCATATTGAGCTTCATTCTAGAGGATGGAAGCCAAAGTATGATGCATGCAGAAATGGTCTACTTGGATCTACAAAAGATGGATTTTATGTTGGCATTGACGACATAGTGTCCATTATGGAAATTAATGCTCCCCCCAGAGATACAATTCATGATTGTCATGAGGATATGAAAATACTGCTCACAGAGCTGCAAGGAATTTACGAGAGTCTAGGATGCTACATTATTGGAGCAAGCTTCTTTCCTGGTAATTTTGCTATTGAAAGTTGTACTGGTACTACAGAGTGTGATCATCCACTTGTAACTGAAAAAGGTTTTGTTCGATATATCTCCTTACGTCGACAAGGAAAAAAACATCATGCAGATTTTGTTATGGCAGCACATCAAGTGTGGCTAGATGTTGCTCCAGAGAAAGTAGTTTCACAGATGAGCATAATTACTCGCCTGAGCCCTGCTCTCATTGCGCTGTTTGCCAATGGCCCAATAATTAATAACAAGAAATTAGATGTTTTGGAAGGAAGAGATAGCTACTGGCTTAACTTTTTCACTGAGAGTCCCCATTATGAATATGACAAAAATATTTATGGGATGATGGAAAAACCATTCGATTCATTGATTGAGTATTTCGATCATGTCTTTGCATCACCATTCTTCTTTAGTGATAGAGATGAAAAAGCCTTTAGCTTGGCCGATACATCAATTACCCATGGTGAATATCTACACAAGGATTCAGTTGAGGCAGTTGCATTCGATGAAGCGTATTTCACCGTAACGCCGTCAATTACTGATTTTCGTTGGTCTCAGAACTGTACTTTTCCATATGCAAGATTCAAGTTTTCACTAAGGGATGATGTAACTCTGCCAGAGATCTTGTCTGCATATGATGCAAGAGATGAAAATACATTTCTTGCATGCTTCAACAAGACACATATTGAATGCAGAGTTATGAGTGGCCAGCCTCAGACAGACATCTCTGCTGGCCCTGCATTTCTTCTTGGATTGCAGCAAAAATTTGATGAAGTGGATGCCATACTTTCACTGAAATCATATGATTTCTGGAAAAGTTTTTACAAAGTTGCCCTGAAAGATGGGCTTACGGCAAAGCATGAAGGAATGTATATGAAAGAACTTCTGCAAACATTGCTGGGGCTTGCTAGAGAAGGACTCATTGCAAGAGGATTACATGAGGAGAAATATCTAGAGCCACTCATAAAACGCATTGAAACCGAAGAAAACCCTGCACAAGAAATGCTACGCATCTGGGAGAAAGGAGGTTTGGATGCTGTATTCAGAGCTCGAGATTATCAATAGGCCGCAAACTCTGAGGGCATCATCACAGTTCTAATTTTCTCCACAAGAGTGTTCTTTTCCAATATTTCGTAGATACCTCTAAGTTCAGAAAACAACCTCCATCGCCCACCACTATATCCACGATAATATCATTTTTTGCCTTGAAAAAATCTTAGGCGAATCTATTCTATAAATAGAAAGGAGGTGATGCTATGCGTCGCCTATTACGAATTTTCTGGGGAGGCTGCGGCTATTGCAATGGCAATGGCGGTAGCGGGGGCAGAAGATGCCCATATTGCTTGCAGTAGCCTTCTACTGCTTGCATAACCAGAAAATGGGCCCGCTGTGTTTACAGCGGGCCTTTCATTATTTTAGTGGATGTCATCCGTAGTCTTTTGAGTGTGCCTAAAAAAATAAATACAAAGTCGCTGCGACTATGGATGGCAAGCCATTAAAAGCGAAGGATGGCCTTAAAGGCGCAGCGAAGAACACAACAAGAAACAATTACTTGTAAATTCTTGACGCAAGAAAGAAGATATTCATAATATAATTATGAGTAATTTGGAAGAAGTCGTAGAGAAAGTTGACGAATTAGCCAGTCTTATTGGTGGCGAAAGAGCCATAAGATCTTTATGTATTGATCCAGATAGTGATACTAGAGTAGAAGTAGAGAGATTATTTGCAGAGTTTTGTGAAGAGGTAGAAAATGATGTAATTTTATATTATCGTAGTAGTTCAAGTGCTGACTGGACGAATAATACATTTGTGTCAGATATGCTTGGCCAGTTGTTAACTCTTAGAAAAAATATAGAGGAAGATTGAATATTAGATTTATTTTATGACAGTTGATAGAAATCCATTTAGTAGGCCTACTGTTGATTCTGTCAGAGATGTTTTAAGTGAGGAGAAAAAGCATAGTGATAGTAATCCTAGGACAGAGCTAATAGTGCCAGCAGGCATTACAACAAATAGGGGAAATACTGTTGCTGCAATGGTTATAGATGTGAATAGATTTAGCATGCGCCTTTTGCATGCAGGTAGTATTGCCACTGATCAAGAGGTTATGGTGAATACGGCAAGTGATGCTATGCTCGGGTACAGTTATAGATTAATAATTAAGGATTGTAGGCTAGCTTTTGATGGGCTTTTCATAAGTGAGGGATTGTTTGCGGAGAGGGCACAAGAACAAAGCGATTAATTAGTGGTAATATCCACATATGCGTCGATTATTACTCCTAGCAATTTGTTTCTTGGTTTCAGGTTGTATCTCAGCAGGTCAGGATTTCTCTGCGATGCTGCAGGGAGAATGGGTATCACTTGATGATCCAAAGAGTAAGATTACTTTCGAAGAAAATATAAAAAAAGATTTTTATGAAGATGAATTAATGTCTTCTGGATCTTTTGTAATCGAAAGCTTTGGGAGCGAGACATATTTGGTGGTTTCGGAAGATGATGGGGTTTTTAAGTATTCAATTCCAGAGCTTACAGAGAAGGATTTATCTCTCATGTATTTACAAAGAGGGAATACGCTTAGATATGTGAGGGAATAAATCCATTTTCCATCTCCTTCGTCATCTTCCTCCACCTCTTAGCATCCTCAGATTCCACTCCTTTTCCGTAACGAACTATAAAGTCGTCGAATCTTTCATCCAAGCTAACAACTTTTTCTCCCATAACTCTTTTATCTGCATAGAATAAAATCTTTTGCTCTACAGTAGAAAATGCATTTGGGTCATCAATAGATAGAAGGCTATGTGGACGTATTACAGATGCAAGTTCGCCGTAGCCTTCGTCTAATAAGAAATCAGCGCAAGCATTTTCGTGTGTGCCGGGATATTTATCTTTCAATGTGTTCCATAGCTTTTGAGTTTCTTTTGCTTCAGGCTCTGCGCGGAGCGGGAGCTCCGCGCCACAATTCTGACTCCTTGCCACTTCTATATCCACGAAACGAAGTAAATCATGTGCCTCTCCGGCCGCCTTAAGAAGTAGGGGACGATTTACTATGTCTTTTTCGATTAATTTAAGTCCAAGTTCTTCTGCAAATTTTCCTACAGTGTCGCTGTGAGCACAGATGTGTTCTGGGAGTTTAACTTCATCTCTCCACTTTTCTATTTGCTTGCGAGAGGGGATTTTTGCATCGGAGAATTCTATTTGTATATTTCGTTCTGTTTCAGAGACTTCCTCGAATTTGATATGAATTGAAGGGCAGTGCTTCGACACGTGCTTCGCCTCGCAAGACTGAAGCGTCGCTCGTGCGCTCGCTTTGCTTCCAGTGCTTGCTCTCTCAGCACGCCCTTCGGCAAGCTCAGGATGACAAAGCATGACATTTTTAGTTGTTTCCGATAGTCGCTCACTCCATTCCACAACTCTAACGCCAGGAAACTCTTCGGTCTCTTCTACGAATTTTTTAGCATCAGACGAGCTAAGCCTATATAGGTCTGCGTGTAGTAATTTATTATTATATCTATTCTCTAAGGCATAGGTTGGGCTTGTGATTGGGGAGTCAACTCCAAGGCCTTCAGCTAATCCCTTCACAAACGTGGTTTTTCCGGCTCCCAGGTCCCCATATAGCCAGATTGTGGTGTTATTCCCATAAATACTGCTAGCTAGGGATTTTCCTATGCCGACTGTCTCTATTTGGCTCAGTGAAGCCAAATTCACGATCTCTGATGATTGACCAAATTCCATAATTATGGTATATTATATAAGAAACAAAAACCAAATGTTCTCTACTCACCACTATTCAGTTTCTGCACTATACAGGCAACCTACGGAGTCTATGAAGGGCTTCCTTAACAAGAGATGGTCTTTTTGGTTGGCCTTGTTTTCTTGTATGGCGTTTCTGGTTGGAAATATGGTGGGACAGCATGGATGGGGGGCATTTTGGCAATCTGTTTGGGGGCAGGAAGCAGAGATAGTATTTACAGGAGCAGTGTCTCCAATTCCAGCTATACCAGATCCTGGTAGATGGGGAGGTGGAAATCACAAATATGATTTTACTGATGTTCCAGAAGATCTACTTGTATCGATGCCTTCATATATCCCTGCGCGTGGATGTGGTGATGATGCACAACATAATAGAAGTATATTGTCTGTAGATTACAACGGTGATTATGATTCCGGAGGAATAAATTGTGGTAGTCATCCTGCTGCAGATATTCTTACCCCAAAAGGAACTCCAGTTGTCTCTGTAATGAACGGAGTAGTAGAGAGGGTAGTAGAGAGAGGATATGGTTTTGGTAATACGGTTGTTGTAAAGCATCCAGGTGTTCCCGATCCAGATGATCCAGAAAAAACTATAACCATATTTTCGAATTACGCTCATCTTGGAAAGATGTATGTAGGCATTGGTGAGGTTGTACAAAAAGGACAACAGATTGCGCTTACTGGTCAGACAGGATTTGCTACTGCTCCTCACTTACATTTCCAAATGGATAGGGAAGCACCGTTCCATCCATATTGGCCATTTACTACATCGGAAGCGGTGGAAGCAGGGCTTAGTTTTATAGAAGCTGTAGATAATGGATTAGGAAAGCAGAAAGCTAAGCAGTATACGATTAATCCTTTGGCTTACGTAGAAAACTATAGGGACTGGGGTATGGAAAATGGAATGGCTATTGTGAAATCAGAAAAAGTAGATGAAGAAAATTCTGAAACAGCTTCTTCTATAGTGATTTCTGGAAAAACATTTATAGAAAAATTACGTGAAAATGTTGCCGCAAGAATTGCGAGAAGAAAGGGTATTACAGAGCCAGTGATAGTAAAAGAATCTGTCGAAGTTGTAGATGCCTCAGATTCTGAGTTATTTATTGAACCTGCAGAGGATGAAAAAGAGGTAGTAGAGATTATAGAAGTTGTAGAGGAAGAAGATTCAGAAGAATCTAAACCACTATCTACTGCAGAAACCAATATACAAATGCCACAGGTGTCTCATATCGTTTCTAGTATTACAATCTTGCATGATGGTGATTTCGATAGAGACTGGGAAGAGATAGTACTTTATGCGAGAGATGCAGATGGAAACTTTATAAAGAATGTGAAATTTGAAGGAGAAATTAATTTGGAAGCTACATTTGGTGAAGCAGATTTCTCTCCTTCTATAATTACACAAGAACAATTTGATAGTAGGGGACGTGCGTTCGTGAGGATGATGCCACGCGGAATAAAGACTGTGATTCCATCTATAAGAGGTGCGTTTACTGCGGATGGTGAACCTATGACGAATGCACGTGTGTTATCTGTTAGATCTTCTTCGAAGGAAGAGGACGGGTAGAGGCGTATTTAGTGATCCACATCATCACAATTCCAAGCAAAATTATGGCTGCGAATTTTCCGAGTGTGCTCATAAATAATGCAGATACTCCAAAAGAAGTTCCAAGCACTGCTGTTAGCAGTATCACCTGAGCTTCTGTCCATTTTCTGTTGTCTATAAGCATGTGATGCAAATGATCTCTTCCTCCTTTTAGTGGAGATCTTCCTTTCGATATTCTTTTTATAGTTACGAGTACTGCATCCATAAGTGGTACTCCCATTACCAGAAGTGCAGTTGCCACTTTTCCTCCTGCATAAATACTTATAGTGCCAAGCATAAGACCAAAGAACATAGCACCTGTATCTCCCATTACAGTTTTGTTTGGAGGTAGATCAAAGACTGCACTGCCAAGTGCTACTCCAGCAACTATGAAAGCAATGATTGCAATTTCTGGCTGATCTACGCGGCTACTTAAACTCAGTAAGCCAAGTGTGAGCCCTCCTATAAAGGAAAGAATACTTACTTGTCCCGGTATACCATCTAGCCAATTAAATGAATTTGTAGTGAGAAGAAGCCAGGCTATTGTGAAAATTCCGCTGAAGAGTGGTAGCGGACCTACGCTAGTTATTAGTGGAAGATATATGTCGATAGTGTCTAGTTTTAGTATTCCTCCGAGTGGATTTGTGATCGTATAAATACGAGTGCCTGCTGCAAATATTATGAATGCAACGAGGGCTTGAATAAGTAGTCTTGCCCAAGCTGGAAGACTTTTTATATCGTCTATAACCGAAGTTAAAGTTAATAGAATAATTCCAAATAGCAGTCCCTTTGCCTGAAACGATAGTGGAGACTGAGCGAGTACGAACATGAGAATAAATGCAATTACTGATGCTATTCCTGTTGGGTACGGTAGTGGCTTTCTCTTAAGTTTATATTTCTCTGGCTTATCGAGTAGTTTGAAGTTTGGAAAAATTGCACATGCGAGCATGTGGAGGAGGAGGCAGGTTGTGATTGCGTAGAGAAGGAATGTGAGGGCCTCGGACATGGGGATATTGTAGCCGATTGTTAGATTATGAATATGTGGATTTGTGTTTATCGGAGATAATTTTAAATTTTAAATGCTAAATTTTAAAACAATGATTAAATTATACAAAATAAAACTCAGTGTCATCCTGAGGAGGTTTTGCTGTTTATCCTTCGAGATGCTCTCAGCTTCGCTTCGAGCTCCTCAGGATGACACAGCAAAACCGTCTCGAAGGATGTACTGTGTACAATGAATCATTGAAAATTGAATGAAAATTGAAAATTGTGAATTGAAAATTTTTGGTTTGGATCAAAATTATTTAGGCTATTATTGTGCTCATGAGAGTTCTCGGAATTGACCCTGGCCTTGCTACTGTAGGAATAGGAATTATTGATTCAGATAATTCTGGTGAATATGAATTAGTTGATTGGTTTACTATTGAGACCCCTAAGGGTTTAAGTCTTCCAAGCCGTTTACTAGAAATACAGAGTGACCTCTTAGAAGTTATAAAGAAATACAAGCCAGATCTTGCGGCGGTCGAAAAACTTTATTTCGAAGTAAATAGAAAAACTGCGATAGATGTAGCGCAGGCTAGGGGAGTGATTATCGTAAATTTGGAAGCCAGTGGAATTCCTATAATCGAGCCAACTCCTCTGGAGCTTAAATCTACAATTACTGGTGATGGACATGCAGATAAGAAGCAAATGCAGGATATGATAGAAATTACGTTGGGTGAAAAATGCACATCAGATGATGCTGCAGATGCCCTAGGACTTGCGATTTATGGGGTTATTTCACATGGTAGCATCGGCCTCTTGGCCGATGTGTTGCCCGCAGCTTCCTAGCTGCGGGTGTGGACGCAGGCTGGAAGCCTGCGCCAACTCATCGCCGAGGACGGCGATGCTACTTTCTTTGTTATGACTCTTGACAAACATTCTAAGTAGTCAGATACTGCACGCAATGACCAACCAATCCCTAATGATGATGCAAATGATGATGATGCGCTTATCGCGAGGGCAGGTTGTGTAGTAGAAATTCCCAATCTGAAACTAAATCCCTCGCACGAAGCGAGGTTTTTTGTTTATTTTATTTCTTATTTATTTACCCAATTACATTATGCCAAACATACTTACTTTCAATGGCGCAGATGGAGAAGAATTTAGTATCCATCAGAAAGAGCTTACAGATAAAAATAGGCAACAGTACGTTGCAGATAAGCTCGGAATATCTATAGAAGATCTTAGAAGTAAAGTAGCTGATGCAAACGCTACTCGTGAGAATGTATAAGTTCTTGACTAAGAAATGCTTCCGCCGCCCTCCTCGCTCTAGCTACCAATTCTGGATTCGTGAGTGAGGAGGCTCGAATCTCCGGTATACCGCTCTGGCGAGTTCCATACAACTCGCCGGGGCCTCTGAGATTCAAGTCTACTTCGGCCAAGTAAAAGCCATCTGTGTACTTTTCCATAGCTTTCAGTCTCTGAGAGCTCGCTTGTGCGATGTCTGTAGTACACAGGAAACAATGACTCTGATGATCTCCACGTCCTACACGACCACGTAATTGATGTAATTGTGACAATCCAAATCTTTCTGCACCTTCGATAAGAATTATCGAAGCATTTGGAACATCTATTCCCACTTCTATCACAGATGTAGAAACTAGGATGTCCGATTTCTTCTCTTTGAATTCTCCCATAATTTCATCTTTCTCTTTTGGAGTTAATTTCCCGTGAAGTAGTGCAATATTTCTACGTGGGAATATTTCTTTTAATCTTTTTGCTTCCGAAGTTACATTTCGCACTTCTGCAAGTTCATCACTTTCTGTTATCAGAGGACAGATTACATATGCTTGTTTTCCTTCTTCTATTTCTTTATCTATAAATAATTCTACGGTGCGACGATCTCTAGGGGATGCTACTTTTGTCTTTATGGGTTTTCTGTTTCCAGGTTTTTCGAGCAGTACAGATAGATCATGGTCTCCGTATGCAGTAAGGGCGAGAGTCCGAGGAATAGGAGTAGCGGTCATAGACAAGAAGTGAGGTGAGCCATTGGCTTTTAGTTTATTTCTCTGATGCACACCGAATCTATGCTGTTCGTCTACTACTGCAAATCTAAGATCTTTGAATTTTACATCTGGTTGTATAAGAGAATGTGTTCCTATTACTATGTCTATAGTTCCACGCGCGAGGCCAAGCTTTATTTCCTGTGCCTCTTTTTTTGGTACCGATCCCGTAAGCAATGCGACGCAAGTTTTATTTAGTAATTTTGTAATACTTGCTGCATGTTGCTTGGCGAGAACTTCTGTAGGAACCATGAGAGCACATTGACCACCGTAGTAGAGCACATTTGCAATTACCGCAGTTGCAACTAAAGTTTTTCCAGACCCTACATCTCCTTCTAGAAGTCTAGACATAGGAATGGGTTTTTCTAGGTCTTGCAGAATTTCGTAGATAGCGATTTTTTGGCTATCTGTAGGGGTAAATTTGAGGGAGGCAAAAAATGATTTTATAAGTTCTGCGTTCATAGGAATTTTTATTCTGTCTTGTTTTTCTGCTTGCCATTCCTGCTTTCTCTTCAGCGCAATTAGTTGAAGATTAAATAATTCCTCGAAAGACAGTCTGTCTTGTGCCTGTTTCAAAAGCTCAACAGATTCTGGAAAATGAAGTTGTTTTATAGTTTCGCTTCTAAGCATTAAACTTTCACTTTCTTCTTTATTCTTCTTTCTTCCTTCTATCAAATCATCAGGCAAAGTCTCTTCCAATTCCTCTATACAATCTTTCACCAAAGCCATTTTCTCCCTCAGCCATCTAGTAGTTATAACGTCATGTTGTGGATAGACAGGAACTATACGACCAGAATGAAGTAGCATCTCACGATTGCCTGATTCAAACACAGGGCTTTGTAATGTGAATTTTTTACCTGTTCGAACCAATTTTCCAGTGAGAACAATATCTTCTCCATCAGATAACATCCTTTTTATGTGTGGCTGATTGAACCAAATTACTTTGCAAACTGTTCCATCTGTATCTGCAAAATCTGCTTGAACTAATTTCTTTCCTGTTCTTGTTCTTACAAGTTTTAAATTATTCACAGTTCCTCTTATAGTTACTTTGTCTCCTTCATTAGAAGTTGCAAGTTTTTGCATTTGGGATAAATCTTCATATGCGCGAGGAAGATAGAGAATAAGATCTTCTATTTTTCTTATGCCAATTTCATTTAGAGCCTCGATGTAAGTATCGGTTGTTTTTAGATGCCGAATTGTTATCTCGTCTGCGAGTTCCACATGTGCTATAATACAAGATATGGCAGATGATTTTGCTAAAGTTATAAAAGAACACTCAGGCAAGGATCCATCAGAAAAAGAGCAGGAAGAGCTTGGTAAACCTCAAGCTACAGCTCTAAGTGATGAATATGAGAATTTTCTACAGACTGTCATTTCTCTTATAGATGAAGGAAAAGTAGATACCAAAAATCCTTCTAGCTTCATAAATGATGATATTTACGAAGGTTTAGATGATGAGCTAAGGGCAAAAACAGATCAGGCTATTCCAAATCTTGCATCTCTTTTGGATAGAATTATGGATTTTCATTCCAGAGAAGAAAGCGATGAATCCATCGAGATGAAAGGCCTTATAGATATGTTGTGGCAAGCAAAACAAAGAATAGAAGAGCACGCAGACGTGTTTATCTTTTAAAATTTCCAAAAAAATAAACATGATACGTCTCCGCGAACTGAAAATAAAAGTAGCCATGTATATTGCAAGCGCAATGACGGCGAAGCGATATCGCTACGCCGCTATTTGTGTTTTTTCCGAAAAATTTAGTTGTAGTTATAACCGTGTAGCCGTATGACAGACCATTCAACGCCAGAAATCTTACCAGGAAGTAATGATTTTTTGTCTGAATCAGCAGAAGCTGTAAAAGATGTTTTGGTTTCTACAGGTAGGGGATTAAAAGATCTTGCCGGTGAAATAGTAGGTGATGTTTTTGGATCTTCTGAAGCATCTGATTTCAAGCCTGCTCAAATTGCAAAAGCTGCAAGCAATAATCCAGAAGTTGATTTAGAAAAAGTAGCGAAGTTTACAAGGGATAATGTTGATTATGGGAAGTTAGCGCAGTAGTACATGCTTCGACACGCACTTCGTCTCGCAGAACTTAAGCATCGCGACTTTGTCGCTCTTCTTCAAGTTCAACTCGCTCAGTACGGCTCAGCATGACATTGAGGTGCAGTTAAAAATTAAAAACATGTCATGCTGAGCGAAGCGAGTCAGTCGCGGCTGACGAGCGTAGTCGAAGCACCTATCGAATAATCATCTCTTCTCTACCAGGTCCTGTTCCTATAAATCCTATAGGAACACCTGATTCTTTCTCTATGTATTCGATGTATTCCTGTGCACGCTCTGGAAGTTCCAAATAATCAGTTTTTCCAGCTGTAGATTCTTGCCAGCCAGGCAGTTCTGTAATTTTATCGCCGTCATATACTGGAATAGAAACTTCTGCATCTAAGACATCTAGCTTTGTAATATTTAAATGAGTGAACCCATTTATTTTGCTTGCAAACTTAAGTGCGCCTATATCAAGCCAGCCGCATCTTCGTGGCCTTCCTGTAGTTGCACCATATTCTCCACCTCTTTCTCTTAGTTCGTCCCCACGTTTACCTGATACCTCTGTAAGAAATGGTCCACCGCCAACTCTGGTGCAATATGCTTTTACTACTCCTATGCATGCAGTTAGTGATCTTGGAGGAAGTCCTAGTGCTTGCATAGCTCCTGTAACAGTTGTGTTAGAACTTGTTACATGGGGGTAAGTTCCGTGGTCTATATCTAGAAGTGTAGCTTGAGCACCTTCTATAAGAATTCTTTTCTTGCCTAGAGATTTATGTAAGTAATCAACAGAGTTTGTTATTCTTTTTTCTAAAAGTTTCTTTGCTTCAAACAGTTGCGTAAGTTCTATTTCGGAATTAATTGCTATGTCATACATTTTTGCTGCATAACTTGCGTGATGAGAGAAGTATCTTTTTATCTCCTCTTCATCTTTCCTCAGATCTCCAACTCGCATTCCTATTCTATGAGCTTTGTCTGCATAGGTAGGGCCTATTCCTCTCATGGTTGTACCTATTCCACCTTCTTTTCCTGATCTTCTATTTTCTACAACTCCATCTATTTTTTTATGATATTCGAGCACAATGTGAGCGGCTTCAGATATGTGTAATCTTGGCACAACATCTATTCCAGCTTCTTTTAGAGTTTTTATTTCTTCTAAAAGTGTTGGTAAATGTACAACCATTCCACTTCCTAGAACTATTGGCTTTCCTTCATGTAGACATCCAGATGGAAGTAGATGAAACACATGTTTTTCTCCGTTTACCAAAATAGTGTGTCCTGCATTAGCTCCTCCACTTGCACGAGCAAGAACATCGAAATGTTCAGAAAGTATATCTGTAATCTTGCCTTTCCCCTCATCTCCCCATTGTGAACCTATAACTGCACATAAATTTCCCAATGAGTTAATAGTTTCTTCCACAACCAGAGATTAGCAGATTTTTACTTTTTTCGTAATATTCCATTAAAGGTAAATCAGGTTTATCATGAGTCTGATGTTTAAATCAAATAAACCAGCCTTTTCTCTACTCGAAATGCTTCTGACGCTAGGTATAGTAGGAACTTTGTCTACCGTTGTTATATCCCAAATTAATCCTGGGGGGATGTTGGGAAGATCCAGAAATGGAGAAAGACAAGTTGTGTTGAATGACATGCTTGGGGCAATAACAGCTTTTACTATAGATAATGACGGACAAACTCCGCCAGATGCATATATTCCTTCTATTGAAGGTGTAGTAGATTTTTCTGGTGCATACATAATTCATGATGATATGAATTCGGCATCATCTATTTTTCCTATAGATATGGATAATGATAGTGATATAGATTTTGTTGGTGGAGGAGCTCAGGGAAATGATAAGGAAGTTTTATGGTGGGAAAGAAGTGGCACAGGTCCATATTTTACTTGGACTAAGCATGATATAGAGGGTGGGCAATTCCGCGGAAATGATGTTGCAGCAGCAGATATAGATGGAGATTTATTAAATGATGTAGTTTCTATAGATAGAAATAAAAGAGATATAGGATGGTGGAGAAATCTAGGAGGAAGTCCTCCGAGCTTTGATTCTGTTGTGATAGTAGAAGATAATTTCAGGAATATGAATTCCGTAGCTGTAGCAGATTTGGATGGAGAAAATGGAGCTGACATCATAGTTGCATCAGATGCTTCATTTCTTGTTCCAGTAAAGTGGTATGAAAATGATGGGAATCCAGGTAGTGGGGATTGGGATGAGACGTATATTTTGCTAAATATTCTCGGCTCTATTAGAGATGTACAGGTAGTAGATCTGGATGGAGATGGCGATACAGATGTTATTGGAGCGAATGATTGGAGGCTTTTTAGTCCTGAATATCTTTATTGGTGGGAAAATGATGGAACCCCAGAAGGAAATTACTGGAATTCTTATAGGATAGATAATGGAGAGTCTGGAGAGAGGGGAATTACTTTTGGAGATATAGATGATGATAATGATATAGATATAGTGGGGATTTCTCTTTCCGGAAAAGTTGAGTGGTATGAAAATGATGGAAATCCGAAACAGGATGGATGGACTACGCACTTAATAGCAGATAATTTTGGTGGACAGGAAATTATAGCTGCTGACGTCGATTTTGATAATGATTTGGATATTGTGGCTGCATCTTATGGTGGAGATAAAATTGCTTATTGGGAAAATGAAGGAGGAGGATCATTTTCTGGCACATATGTTTTTGCTTCTGGATCAGATGTAAATGGAGTTCACGAAATTGCTCATGCTGATATAAATGAGGATGGAGCATCAGATATAATTACAGCAAATAAATATTCTAATACTATTTCCTGGTGGATGAATACCAAAAATATGGGAGTTTCTAATCCTGCACCTCTTGGTGCTATAGAAGGGGAATATGAATCAGTTTGTCGTTATGGGATTCCGGTTGTTCAGTGTGATGCATATGGAGGAGTGTCACTAGATGTTTTGATTCCAAACTATTTAGCAGATATTCCTGTAGATCCTATACAAGATGCAGATACAGGTACTGGGGCTGCTCTTACTGGATATGAGGTAAGGCATGATTTTGGTACAAATAAAATTCATCTTCGTGCATCCCTCGCGGAGCTTGGCCAAGAGATAGAAATTATTGGCACTATAGGTATTGCTAATTGCCTTGTGTGGGATCTTATAAATGATGAGAGAACATGTGTATTATATGAGTAATGTTTAAGCGCAATAGAAGTAACAGGCAGAGAAATGGAGGAACATTAATAGAATTGGTGTTAGGGCTTGCTGTGCTTTCTTCTTTGTTTGTTTTGATTTCTTCAAAAATAGACATATCGGATATTTTTGCGAAACTTCTCTCTACAGAAGGGGAAATAGGAGTCCGAGTAGTTTCTGAGTCAATATCGAATTACAGGTGGGACAATGGAGGAGATGTTCCATTTGATGCAGGGAAGACTGCAAACATTGTGCCAGTATGTAAGCCATCTGTTTCTGAAGGAGATTGTACGAACCAAGGTGGTGTTTTGTTTGTAGAGGAGCTTGTAACAGGAGGATATCTACTTGAGGTCCCAATAGAGTTAGAATATATAGAGCACGAATACTTTACTGGTTACAAGGTTCAATATCCTTATTCTGGAGGTAGAGTGAGAATTTTAAACTCAGGTGAAACAGAGGAATTCGTTTACTAGAATATCTTTTTATTAAAGCTTAAAAATGGTATAATATTTGGTATGAGTGATAAAAAACACATTTTAGTTGTAGAGGACGAAAAGGCCCTCTCACACGCTTTACAGATAAAGCTGGAATCAGAAGGTTATCAGGTCTCTATAGCAGAGGATGGAAAGGAGGCTAGTGAGATGATAGAAACAGGTAATTTTGACTTAATACTTCTAGATGTAATTATGCCTAGAATGGATGGATTTAATTTTCTTATGTTCCTAAAAGGATCTGGACATACAGATACTCCTGTTATGGTTTTGTCTAATCTTGGACAGGATGAGGACATCGAAAAAGCAAAGTCCTTAGGTGCTACCGATTATATGGTAAAAGCAAATGCTCCTTTTGCGAGGATTATAGAGAGTGTGACTGATATCTTGGGAGGGAAATAGTACTTTCAAAAGTCTACGGTTGGTATCCTGCGCTATACGTAGGATGGTACCCCGGGCAGGAATCGAACCTGCGACCCACAGCTTAGAAGGCTGTCGCTCTATCCAACTGAGCTACCGGGGCGATCGAAAAGATTATACACACTATAGTGATCTTTTTTATCCAAATTGCTATAATATTTATCCATATGGATATAACCCCAGAACAAAAGCAGGATATAGAGAAAAATAAAGACGTCGCAGCTATGTCTTATCTATGGATAATGTCTGTAGTTGTTTTGTATGCCAGAAAAGATTCTCCTTTTATTCAATATCATGCCAAACAAGGTCTTTGGCTTTTCTTTGTAAGTATTCCCATTTGGCTTATTCCAGGAATAGGACAATATCTCGAATTTTTTGTGCTTGCAGGAATGATCATAGGATTTATAAATGCTGCGCAAGGAAGTTATCATGATATTCCTTTAATAGGACAACTTGCTAAGGGGTCCATGACTCTTCATGACATTTGGAAAAAGATTGTAGGAGCAACTGGCAATGCATTTGGAGTGTTTAAGAAGGGGGTGAAGAAGCCGGATGTTGAGGATAAGGAAGTACCGCGGAGCTCTGCTCCGCAGCAATAACGCGATGCAGAGCATCGCGGTACTATGATACAATCCCCCCAATGTCTAAATACAAAAGAATAATGTTAAAACTATCTGGAGAAGCTCTCTCTGGTTCAGAGGAATATGGTTTGGATGATGATGCGATTCATACAATTTCTGAAGAAATTGTTTCTGTTATGAAGGAAGGGGTGGAAGTGGCTGTAACTATTGGTGGTGGAAATATTTGGAGGTATCGTGATAAGAAAGAAGCGGGGATAGAGCGTACTGCAAGTGACGCAATGGGAATGCTCGCAACTATAATGAATGCCGTAGGACTTCAGGCTTCTCTGGAATCAAAAGGTGCTATGACCAGAGTTTGTTCTGCTGTAGATGTTCCGCAGCTTGCAGAGCCATATCTTAGAAGGCGTGCTGTTAGACATTTGGAGAAGGAGAGAATAGTTATATGCGCAGGAGGTACTGGAAATCCATATTTCACAACTGATTCTGCTGCAGCACTTCGTGCGCTGGAACTTGATTGTGATGTAATACTTAAGGCTACAAATGTAGATGGTGTATATGACAAGGATCCTCATAAAAATAAGGATGCCAAAAAATATGATTCTGTAACTTTGCAAGAAGCAATAGAGAAAAATTTACAAGTTATGGATCAGGCAGCGCTTAGTCTGTGTCGTGATCAGGGAATGGAAATAATAGTTTTTGATTTTGGGAAGAAGGGGAATTTGCTTAAGGTTGTAAAAGGAGAGAGTGTAGGAACATTAATTACTAGCAACTAATTACTAACCACTTTAAAATAATCATCATGAGTACAATTGACGCTTTCAAAAATGGGTTAAAAAAGACAGTAGAACATCTGAAAATAGAATATGCGAAGCTTCAAACAGGTCGAGCATCTGCGTCTCTGGTAGAGGGTATTATGATAGACGCATATGGCCAAAAGCAGCCTCTAAAAGCTGTTTCTGGCATAAGTATTCAGGATGCCCGTACTATCGTTATACAGCCTTGGGATAAAGGTGTAATGCAGCAGGTAGAGGCCGCTATTCGAGATGCAGATATTGGAGTGAACCCTGTAAATGATGGAGTTGCAATTAGGATAAATCTTCCTCCAATGACAGAAGAGAGAAGAATCCAAATTGTGAAAATTGTAAAAGAACTTGCAGAAGAAGCTCGCATATCTGTTAGACAACAGAGACAAGAGTTTCATTCTAATTCGAAAAGAGATGAAGACAGGAGCGAGGACGAGCACAGAGATTTCGAAGCTGCTCTTCAGAAAGAAGTAGATAAGACGAATAAAGAAATGGAAGAAATTGCAAAGGGTAAAGAGGAGGATATTATGAAGGTTTGATTTATGACATGCACAAAGCCTCTCTAACTCTTTCCGCAGCCTCGTTTAGCTTATCTGCAGTTGTATTTACTATAGATGCGCGGACAGATGTAAGTACTCCTGATTTCTCTCTGTCTGTTTCTGCGAAGAATCTATATGCAGGAATAAAAACAACACCTGCTTTTGCGAGCAATATTAATTTATCTTCAACAGATAAATCTTTTTTTGTGCATCCATCGATCGAATCGAGATCAAAAATTATGTAGTAAGTATTATTTTTGTGTGGAAGATTAAGTCCTTTGCAAAAAGTGTCGCGATTATTTTTCAAATTTTTCATATAGGCTTTGCGCTCTCTAGTTCCTAGAACTATATGAGACATGCTAAGAAGCTGTGATGGCCCTGGTACGAATGTAGTGTGTTGAAATTGTCCCCCAGTTCTTCCTGGAGCCTTAGAGAACATTAAGAATTGTTCGAAATTCTCTGAATCAGAAAGTCCTATCATTTTTGCAATATTTTCACGTCCCTCTGGCATTATTATTATCTCTCCTGATCGAAGCCCTGTACTTCTCTCTGTTTTTGATCTCGCATTTATACATATTGTTCTTTCTGGAGCCACTTTTATCATTGTTTCTTTCTTTGGGAAGAAAGACGAATACACTTCATCTGTTATAACCAGAGCATCTGAATCTTTTGCAAATTTAGAAATAGTATTGAGTGCATCTTGTGATAGAGAAAATCCAGTTGGATTATTTGGATCTATTAGAATTATTGCTTTTGGTTTTGTGTTTATAGGTAGACTGGATAATTCACCAGTAATAGGGTCCATTGTGTATGAAATTGGCTTAAGGCCGCGCTCTTCTATTATTCTGTTATATGGAGAATAAACAGGGGATGCTATAGCGACACTATCTCCTTTTTTTAGATAACCGCATCCTTCTTCTCCAAGTAGTTTAAATACTGTTCCTATTGCATGGCTTGCTCCATTCGTGAGTATTACGTCTTCGCTTTTTATATCAATTTCTAGTTCAGATCTATGCCATGCAGCTGTAATAATGCGCGTAAGCGTTTGTCCATGTGGATTTAGATAAGATCCGCCGCTCATAGCTGCGTATGAAAATAATTCCCATAGAACATCTTCTTTTTGCCAATCTTTACCTTCGTATATTGCAGCAGATATGGAAAATTCTATAAATTCTTCTAATTCAGATATAAGTTTGTTTGCTACATCCTCTTTGTAAGTTTCAAAAGTTATATTTTTAATCTGTTTCAGAATACTATCTGAATTTTTGACATCTTTTCTAGTTGTAAATCTGTTTTCTGAGTCTGAATTTAAAACGGTATCGAGAAATATTATATAACTTGCAAATTCACGCCCTCTTATAGATGGAGTAAAGCCAAACCCCGGATCACCACGAGAAAGATCTATCACATTTTCGTCTCCTACTTCTTTTCTGGCGATATCTTGCAGCTTTTTGAAAATTATAAATGGATCGTCATTTTTTACTGAGAACATGATTTAATTATAGCACTTAGCTTGCAGAAATTGTGCTAACAATCGATATCACATAATTCATTATAGTCTCCGATAAAATTGCAAATAGAAGACCTAGGACTGCGTAGAAAATCATTTCTTTCCATGCTTTTCTTACCGATTCGTCGTTACCTCCAGATGTTATAAGTTTTATAGAGGCAAAAAGTATTACAGCTACTGCAGCTGATCCAATCATAAGCAGTACAGTGTTTACTATTATCCCTGTAATGACACCAATTCCATCTGTGCTTCCAGGATGAGCCATATAAGTCATAATTCCGACCCACATAGCACTTATGCCTCCATTTGAGCCTCCTATGTCAGATACAGACATTGCGCTTACCTTTGTAGGTATCAGGAGTATTCCTGTAGCTGCATATAATATTCTGGTGACAGATTTTGCCGATGCTTTTATGAAAAATTTCATTTTTGATTAGAATGTCATAGCCATTCGGACAATGAATGGAGCAATGTTTATAATAATAGTTCCCATAATTGCATATATAATCATAGTTTTTCCCTTGGAAACTTCTTCATCTTTTCCTCTTGCCATTAATATTCTAAAACCTCCTATAAGTACTGCTATCAAGAAAGTTACATTCAAAAGCATAGACATTATATTTACTATTGTTGCGAGAAAATCGAGTATAGGATCACCGCCAGTTACATAAGTTTCAGAGATAACTATCATAACGATTCTATGAGACATAATTGCTGTAATCATTCCTCCAAGAGACCATAAAATTGTCTGTTTTGCTTTATTGAATGCTTCTTCATTTCCAAAACTAAGAAGTAATCTGGCTCCGCCAATCATTACAAATATCAGGCTAAGTACCGCTGCGGTATTTAGAAATATTTGTGCAATCATAGGAACTCCAGCTGTATAAATTACATTTTCTGGCCCTTGTCCACATCCAGGAATTATTCCACATATTATTGGTGGAGGCAGAGCAAGAGCTTTTTCTGGAAGAGAAAGTATAAAAATAAGTGCCAATATTTTATTAAAACTTATTCTCATGATGTAAGTCTGAAGTAGCTAGCATTTAGCCAGTTTAATATAGTTGCGGAGAATACAAGCAGAAGAAGTCCAAGTATTGCAGACATTATCTTTTTTGTTCCTGCACTATTTTTTATATCTCCACCTCCGCTTAACATAATTTGGAATCCTCCAATTATTATCATAAGAACAGCAAGCCCAGCAGACACACCTATTGCCCAAGGTATAAATGGCCTCAGGTATGCATTTAATATACTAAGAGGTGGCAGTGGCTCATTTTGGTCTATAACAATTTGTGAAGTCCCATCTGGTAAAGGCTCCAGAAGATTTATTGGACGTGGGGCTGCAAGGGCGCTGCTACTTACTAGAATTGCTAGGATTATGCCGGACATTATTGGGATAAATTTTTTCATGAGGCTTGTGTAAATTTATTTTTTGCTTTTATGCTTTCACTATACATTTTTTTAGCATTTTCATAAGTGTAACCTTCTTCATCTGGTTCTGTGAAATTTCCTATGCTTGATTTGAGAACATTTTTCATTCTTTCTACACCCTTTTCTTTTACTGCTTTTTCTAAGTGATGCTCTAATCCTTCAGATAATTTTTCTGCCATATCTTTTTCTTTTGTTTCTCTATTTGGATTGCTCTCAGTGTCTAGTAGTAATTTTTCTATGTAATCATCTTCGAAATCATAAGCTTTTAGTATTTTTCTTATAAATACATCAACTGTGCTTCTATCCTCGTATACAGTGGTATTTCCACCACTTACGACAGAATATGTATTTCTCATTTCACCAAAAGTAATGGATGGCCTACGACCTTGTGAATCACTAAAGTTTGATCTTTTTGTAAGTATGCTATCCATACGCACATATCCTGCTACACCTTTTATTATCTGGTAGGCATCTTCTGCGCTGAATTTAGCTCCATCTACTCGGTCTTCTTCCATTTTTGTAAGTATTCCGAGTGACTTAAAGAAAGAATTATATCCAGAATATGCATTTCTCCATCCATCATTACTCATTTTTTGTTTACCACCACCCTGCGGTAGAGCCATTCCACTGATAGTTTGATAATCCAAACGAGGGATAAAGAAGTGCATATCGTCATGATCCATTTCTCCTGATTTTCTATCTATTCCTTTTCTTAGACGTTCTTGTACCTTTGGCTCACGAGCAACTTCTAGCTCTAGCCACAGTCTTGTTTTTATTCCAGGTGCATAATGACTAGGATCACTTTTATTTGTAGTTTCTGTAAGTCTTTCAGCCAGAGCCTCTATTTCTGGCATAGTATTATTTTTTGCGTAGAAGTAATCGATAAATGGGAAGATATTTAGAAGTCCTCCAGCACCTTCTCCGGCAAGATAACCAAGCCTATCTCTATTCATAAGGCCAGAAGCAATTCCACGAACAAGATAATAAAACTTATCTTCCATAGTCATTTTTCCATTTCTTATAGAATAATCAATTATTTCTTCATATAGGTGAGGATGCACATCATCTGACATCTGTCCTCCTTTTTCTTTTGTTTCTTCATATATTCTAAGCTGTTTAGCTAGCTCACCAGCAAGTCCTCCAGCGAGATTACTTAGCCTATCTGCTTCTGTATTAAACTTCTTTTTTTCACTTTCTATAGAGCTATCATTTTGTGTTTTCCATGATCTATAGTGATCTTTGTCGTCATATATATCTCCTATTACTTTCCTTAGCCAGTCTTCTCGTAAACTTTCATTTCTCTCACATTCTTCTTCTGGCATCGTGTAGTACGAAAATTTATTTAGTGCCTTCCAAAGATCTGTGTCTGCCCAATCTATTCTTCCGCGTTCTGCTAGAATATTAAGTATGGCTTTTAGTTGATCTTTGTTTGCTGGATCTCTTGCCATTTCCTGAAGCTCATATGAGTCTAGATCTACAAGTGCTTTTTTCCAGTTTTCTACTTCATCTACTTCTGCTTGTTTAGCTCTACGCTGAAATTCAGCAGGTATTGTGCTTATGTATGGAAGTTCATTTAATAGAGGAGTTTTGTCTATCCATGAGGTTAAAGCTCCTCCTACTCTTCCTATTCTTCCTTGCTGTCTTCTTTGATGTTGACGTTTTATATCTTCTCCCATTGATTTGAAGATTGCGACTATATCGTTTATTCCCATCCATTCTACTTCCCACCATATTGCACGTATTCCAAGTGATTTTCTTTTTGCGCCTCTTAAATCTCTCTGATCAGAATCAAATTTAGAAATTTGAGTTGTCATAGTGCTAAGAGCACCATTTATTCTGGTTATTTTTCCTTTTAGAGATTTAATGCTATCGGGGTTTGTTTCTGTTTGATATTTTTTATTTGCAATCTCAAACTCTTTTGCAAGTTCGTTGACTATTTGTTTGTTTGTTTTCCCATCTTCTTCTGATGGAGCCTCTCCTTGTTCAGGATAAGTCTCGAAAAATCCTCTTATTTTTACAAGGGAATTTTCTGTATCACGTATTTCTCGTGCAGTTGTAGATGCATCTTCGTATCCATTTGATCCATCTCCACCTTCTTCGTAAGGCTGATCAATTAATTGTTGATTACGAAGTCTTTCCTCTTCTGTTTCTTCATCTTGTCCTCCTGCGCGTGCGCCCACTCTTCCAAATTCTAGTTTATAATCATTTTCCAGTTCTTCATTTTTTTCATGGCCAGTTTCTATTCCTAGGCTATCTAATTTATTAAATAGCAATATATCGTCTAAATATAGTGGTATATGTTTTGGAATATGATTGTGATCTGGAATCAAATGTTTGTATTTGTTGTACAAAACTCTCTTTGCAATTAATTCATCTGCTACTTCTGTTTTCCATTGTCCATCTGTAAGCCCTACATCGCTTACCCATTTCTTTCCGACTCTTTCAAGCATAGATCCAGCATCTGTGTTTGCAACTTTCTCATATGTATCTATGAAGAACCTGCGATTTACGTGTAGTGCGTAATTATGGTTTATGGCATGTTCTTTTTCCTCTGTGAGGACTATCTCTTTTGCTTCTTCGTACGAGACACCTTCTTCTTTTGCATACCATTCAATCTTTGCTTTGTTTAAAATTATTTTCCCTTCTTCACGCATATATACTGCCCATGCCCAATCAGGAGATCCTGTCCTTTTACTAAAGTCATAATCTTCCTCGTATTCTTCGACTCTAGAATCTATGTCTTCTACAGCTCTTTTGAACTTAGCCATCCCTTCAATCTTTTTACTGGTTTCTGGTTCGGGGTAGTAATCTTCCTTTGAGCATTCTTCCAGTATTTCTATCATGCTCTTTGGAGCATGTTTTGCAGATTTGCATTCTAGTAATTCTTTTGCATTGCCATGAGTTTTTTCAACTCTTTCTGTATCTGCTACCACTTCAGACATTGGATCTTCTATATCTTTCTCAAGTGCATTAAGTTCCTTTAGATAATTTGCAGTAACAGCATTCAGATCTCCTTCGTTTCTTATTTCTATATGCTCTTTTCTCCAAATGTTATTCCCGAGCCATGATTTTATAAATGATGCACGATATGAATCTTCAAATGCTTCTAGTTTTGTTTTAAGTGCATCTTTCCAGTTATTTCCATATCTTTCATTAAGCTTTCTCGCTGTAAGTCTTATGTGAGCTTGTAATGCATTAGTTATTAAATCACGACGTTCAGATACATCAGTTGCATGTATAGCTTTTCTGTCCCTGTTTTCTGTTTCGTAATTCTTGTTTAATTCTCCGATTAAATTCAGTCTTTGTTCTTCTGAGAATGATTCATCTTCTCGGATTTTATCTAGTCCATCTAGATACCTATTATCTGCATTGTCGTGACCAATTGGAGATTCTAGATTCATCCAGTTCCTTTTCTTTATTTCCTGATTTGCAGCGTATTCTCTTTGATCTGTAAGTTCATGTTCATCTGGTCTTACATCTTCGTGTTTTATTTCGAGTAGTGTAACCAATGCTTCTAAAGAAAGTTCCTGATAGTGCTTATTATCTAGCCACTGGCTTACAGTTTTGAATTCCGGAATTCCATCTTTTGCCTGAGCTTTGCCTTCTCGTTCTGCAACTATGTTTAATTGCTTAAGCGTACATTCATTGCGAAGATATTTTCCTTTAGCGGTATCTGATTGCCACAAAGAATTTCTATAAATATTTTCTTCTTCATCTATCTCTAGTAGATTTGCGAAAAGTACATCCAGATTCATAGAATCTTCTTCGGATATATCTACAGACCTTCTAAGCTTTCCAGATCTTAAGTGCGCTTCGTCTTCTAGTTCGTTTGTAGTTGCAGTAGATGCTGCTTCATAAATTCTAAGTTTTTCATCTGATACATTTACCTTTATTCCACTTACTTCTGCAATCGATCTAAACATGCGAAGAGATCTAACATCAGAGAAAGCAGGGGAGTGCTCAGAGGATATTTCTTTTTCTATATTTTCTTGTAACTTTTTACACTCACTTGCGGGATCTATTAACACTTTAGATGCAGATTTCCTTTTGTTGGTTATTGCTTGGAAGAAAATATTACGTGTAAAAGAAAATATATCTGCAGCACTTTTTGGTGCAGACTTTTCTGAATATATTTTGAAAACTTCCTGCAATGTAAATATTGCACATAGATATTTTTCTCTATCTGTAGCTGGTAGCTGATCTATCCATCCTCCTGTTTCTATAGCATTATGAAGTATCTTGAATACTACGTTTGATTCATGCTCTGCGCTTTCTTTCTTCAGCCTAAGCAAAAGTCCTCCTTCTTTTTTACCTTCTCCACGAAGTGTTTGATCTTTCGACTCTTTCTCGTTTTTCATGAAACCTTTTATTTCTTCTTCTTTTTCTGAATAATAACTAATATCATCTTTGTCAGTAGTTTCTTCCAGACTTGCTAATCTATTCTTCTCTTGGCGAACTGAAACTATTCTTCCTTCTACGAGAGACAGCCTTGCAATTACTTGTGATAACTCATTTCCATCAAACAGGAAAAGGGCATGATTTATAAATGCAGATAAATCATTTAATGCTTTCAATTTGTTGTCTACATCTGATGTTGAAACATTAGATAATGTATTTAGGACATTCTCACTTGTAATTCCTTCCATCAGATCCATTCTGTTTATTCCACTTTTACTTGGATTGCTAAGTGCTTCAAATGCATCTGATCCAGATAAAGGGATTGTATCTATTGCTACAGGATTTGATACAAAATCAGCAAGTCTTGTATAGAGAGGATTATTTATCTCATATATACGCTCAAGGAATTTATTCCATCTGGATTTTTTGTTTTCTGAATTTGACTCTTTTTCTTCTCTAATTGCCGCAACAAGAGTTCGATCTTCTTCTGGCTTCTTGTCTTTCTTCATGCATAGTTCTCCTATTTCTCTGCGAACTGCTTCTGTTTTGTTTCCTTCTCCATTTTTTATATCATCTATCCATTCTCCAATTCTTTGTGCATCCGATATTCTTCTTTTTCCACGTGCGATTGTAGAAACTATTTCCCATTTATTTTTTACCAGGAAGTCATCAAGATTAGATTTTCTAGATGCTTTTTCTATTTTTTCTAGTAGTTCAGAGTCTTCTAATATTGTTCTAACTCTGTTTGTTATTTCATCAAGTGGACTCTTCTGATCTTCGCCCCCATTGGAAAAAGGAGTTTGCGAAACATTACCACCTTCATCTTTATCTCTCCTTTTTAGATACGTGAAACGGTTCTCCTTCTCAGGATTTAATTTATCAGATGCAACGTGGTGATGCTTGACCCATTTCAGCCCTTTTTGGAAAAAATTACGAGTCATCTATAGTTTGAGGATTCTGGCAAGAGAGTCAAGTAATCTTTCTTCCATTCCTTGGCGCTCAGGTATGTATTGCAGTAATGCTTCTCTAACCAAGGCAGGATCTATTTCATTTAGGAAAACTATGGTTTCAGGTTTAAATGCTCCACTTCTCGATATGTGTAATTCAGGAATTTGTCTTATTAATTCTTTTTTTGTGTTCTCCCTTGTTTCGGACATTAGTATCCAAAAGTCATTGCATTGACTCCAAGAGGAAAATACAGAGTCTATGTTTATGCCCATCTTTGTTATTTGAACTTTTATTTCTCTTGGTTCGATTCTTCTCATTATGAAATATATGCCTGCGAGCATTAGTGCAAGAAATGTAGTAGTCCATGATCCATCGAATAATCCGTATGATGCAAGTCCTATTAGGAATATCCCTCCTATGACATACCATCGAGGAGATCTCTCATGTGGATGAGAGTCTATAGATTGCCATTCGAGTAGTATTTCTGTTTGTGTTTCTGGCATTTTATTGTGTGTTTTTTATGGATTTTTAAGAGTTCTATAAATCTCATGATTATACACCAAAAACAGAGTTTTGTGTAGGGGTAAAATTGGGCTTAGATGCAGAATTTTGCAGTTATATTTGATTTCTATGGATTCCGCTCGCTCGCTTAAGGCGGTATATGCGACGAAATCGACGTAACCCATCACCGTTTATTACTTATCAGAGGTTTCGGATCGATTTCTTACGCAAAATACCGCCTGCTCGTTTGCTAAGTTTATGTAAAAATAAACCGTTAATCACATAAGCGGTTTATCAAGAGTTTCTCTATTTAATCTTAGTAATTTCAATTTTTGTGTGACCTTGTCTGTGACCCTGTTTTACTCTGTATCTCTTTCTATGCTTCATCTTAAATACTTCTACTTTGTCATCTTTTCCGTCTCCAATCACTTTTGCTTCTACAGATGAGCCAGATACATATGGAGATCCGACAGTTGTATTGTCGTTTTTGGAGAGTAAAAGAACGTTATTGAAAGTGACTTTTGCACCCTCTTTTTCGCTTAGGGAAGGCACTTTCAGGATCATACCCTCTGTGACCTTTTCTTGGCTGCCAGCGATGTCTACTACAGCGAATATCATGACTCAGAGAGTCTAAGGTGATTTATGCTTTGGAATCAAGCAAAACAATAAGAGATTGACCGATACTCTATTAGTACCTCCTATGCATTTATTGCCATAAAAAAACGGTGTAGAGTTGATTATCGTCCATTACCCCAATAATTATGAGATTAATTTCTACTGTTTTTATCGTCTCTTTTCTGGCTTTTATTCCATTTTTTGCAAGTGCAAATGAATCTCAGGAAGAAGGGGATAGCGTTACATCTATCTCATGTGACAATTTGAGAGGTCTAGATCGTGCATTGTGTACTGTTAAAAAAAGAATAGTAGAAAATGGTGAAGAAATACCATCTTGTTCTCCTGGTGAAAGAAATACACAAAATCAGAGAGCTTATTGCCTGATAAAAGGAAATCAGGAAAGGAAAGCGAATGTTAGATCAACTGATAATCGTAGGTCGCGGAAATTTGCTGAGCAGGGATTAGTGAGGCAGGCTAGAAATAAGCGCGTTTCTACAAGTCAGGAAGCAGATAAAGTTAAAAGACAAAGAAATAAAAATATTAGACAAAGATTACATAATTCATCTAAAAATCCAGAAGAGGTAAAAAAGCAAACAACCGAAAGAAGGGTTTTACATAGAAAGGGGAGACAGGATAGAAGAAGTAAAACAACAGAAGTTTTACGAAGAAGTGTGAAAGAAAGAGAAAAAGAAATGAAGGGGAGAATAGAAAGTTTGCAGGAAAGAAGAGCTCGTAGACGTGCTGAAGTTAAAGAAGAGATGCTTATGAAGAGGGGTGACGCAAAAAAGAATGCGATTTCACAGCGCGAAAGAAGGAAGGTCCATCTCGAAGAACGAAGGCAAAGGGTTAGGTAGACGTGTGGTTCACCGTGAGTGAGTCCGCCACGGCGGACGAATCGAATGGTGGGCGCAGAGGGATTCGAACCCCCGACCTACTGGGTGTAAACCAGACGCTCTAAACCAACTGAGCTATGCGCCCGAACGCAGAGCTAATTGTACCATTTACTACAGCATATAAAGCAAGAAAATAGTTTTATTATTACCTCACCTCATACAACACCCCACTACCATCCGGTTCCATCCAGTAGAACAATTCATTAGTCAAAGAATCTGAATCGGTCCATTTGATGTGAGAGCTATTTATTCCAAAGCTACCAGGGCTTCTATCGGAAGCGCTCAGGATTGATACAGATAGCATTCCAGGGGTTTGTGGGTTTATAGGAGCGCCTGTTGCATCTGCTTCTAGTGTAAAGCTTGTGGTGCCACCAGATACTACTGCATTAGAGAATGCAGGGTTACTATCTAGGTCACATGTGACGAAGAAAGATCCTTCTGTTCCTGATTGAGCACAAGAAACCGACTCTGCGGGACTAGATTTATCTTTTAGTTCGAATGAGTTATTTGCAAAGCCCACATTAATTGCGGTGATGTTGAAGATTATTCCATTAATTACTACTTCATTTATTCCATTTGCAGAATTACCATTTGTAATAGTATTAAATGTGAAAGTGGCTAGTTGCTGATCGGGTCCTTCTTCTATTCCAGAGTTATTGTTTGGATCAGATGGACTTAGATCAATCAGTTTTGCCATTACGACATCGTTAGGCTTTCCAGTAACGAGTATTTCATCATTTGGTTCTGCATGAGTAACTCCGCGGAATATTTCTCCTTCGAAGTTTGCATCTCCATCGTTTTGTGCGATTGCGTTTCCAGTTGTTATTCCTTGTGCAATCACATTGGAAAGCATTGGAGTAAATATTTCTCCGCTTACTCCAGTAGAAGAATCATTTTCTATAATTGGTTTCACAAAGAATTCATATTCTGTTCCATCTATTGCAACAATAGGCTGAGAAGAAACATCAGCACAGAATCCATTTGGAAGAGTTCCTCCACACTGCGTGTTATCTGCTATTGCAAATGGTGTTCCAGAACCTATTTCGTAAAGTCCAAGTGATTGTATAGAACTTATCGCGCCAGCTGTATTTTCTATATCTATGCGTGTGATATTTATATTTTCATGTTCTGCAAGCAGCTCAATTTGTAATACCTTTTCTCCAATTGTACTTCCGAGTAGTTGCCTGTTTGGAATTGGTTCTATGTCTTTCGATACAAACAGGTTTCCTTGTGACATCAATGTGTATACAGGAGATTGAGCAGTAGTAACGCTCATGTCACATGAAGAAGCACAGCTTCCGTCAATTTCTATGCCATTTAGAGATCTATTATCAGATAGTGATTCCGCTTCTATGAAATTAGTTTCTCCTTCTGCAAATACCAGAGAGTAAGGATTATTACCACTCAGAGAAGTAGATACATTTCCGAGTATTTCTACTGTTACAGTTTGATTAGCATTTATATTTAGAGACGATAGATTATCAAAAATAACAAGACCTGCTATTTGTGATACTCCCGATTGAATGACTAGGCTATCTGCTACCAGAGTATAATTTTCTATGTCACCTGCATATCCATTTTCTGCTTCGAAAACAAAACGCGTTGGATCTATTATTTCTGATCCACGTGAAGTTATGTCGAATGACAGTAATGCAATATTGATTGGTGCTCCGAGAAGAAGTTCTGGAGCTGATGAATCTGAGTGTTGAGCTATTTCGATTTGTGGACGTCTAATAATACGGCTTTCTGAAGCCAAAACTGAGCTTGTACTTACTAGAACAGGAGGCTCATGTGTTGAAAGATTTTCTGCAGAAATATTATATGAGCTTGAATCAGTAAGTCCGGATGGACTGAAGTCACATGTTGTATTACTTGTACAAAGTTCTATGTTTAGAGTATCTCCATCTTGTAAGTGCTCCAATCTTCCATTGTCTATTATGTCAGCACGAAGTTCATAATTATTTATACCTGTTATATCGAATGTTCTAAATCTATATACAGCGTATGAAGGATCATTAATATCTCCAGGACAAGAACTTTCAGAAACTAATGTACCTGTAATTATTTGATTGCTAGATATATTTCTAAGTTCCACTTCACTTAATACTTCTGTAATTTGATCGAAGCTTCCAGTGCTACATAGACTGGAATCATCATTCTCATTTGCAATAATTGCTGCATAAATATCATTTATACGCACGTCTCCTGGACCAGTTTTTTCGAAACGAATATTTGCCAAAGGAATATCATTTGATGGCACTTCTTCTGCGCCTGTAATAGGGCCAGTGATTGATACATTCAATACACCACCTTCTGCCTGACACATATCACATCCATCGCCTGATATAGCATTTCCATCATCACACTGATCTACACCAGTCTGAATTACGCTGTCTCCACATATTGCGATGTCGCATGAATTTAGACATGCATCAGTATTGATATTATTTTCATCGTCACAATCTTCTATGCCTGCCCATGTAAATCCGTCTCCACATACTGCGTTATTGCATGTAGTAGGACAATCATCAGTATCGTTATTATTTTCATCGTCACATTCTTCTTGTCCTGCCCATGTAAATCCGTCTCCACAAGTTGCAGTGTCACATGAGTTCAAGCATGAGTCCTGATTGTTTGAATTTGCATCATCACATTCCTCTAGTCCTGTACGGGTAAATCCGTCTCCACAAGTTGCAAAATTACATGCATTTGTACATGCATCTATGTTGCTTGTATTTCCATCATCACATTGCTCTACTCCTGTTTCAGTAAATCCATCTCCACATGTTGCTGTGAAACATGTTGTTAGACAGTCGTCTGTATTATCACTATCACCATCATCACACTGCTCTACTCCTGTTTCTAAAATGCCATCTCCACATCTTGAGCTCTCACAAGAACTCAAACAATTATCATTATCATTAGCATTCCCATCATCACATTGTTCTTGTCCTGCCCATGTAAATTCATCTCCACATACTGCATTATTACAAGTAGTTGGACATGTATCTGTATCGCTATTATTCCCGTCATCACACTCTTCTATGCCATCTTGAGTAAATCCATCACCACATGTTGCATCTTCGCAAGAATTTAGACAGATATCTGTATTATCAGTGTTTCCATCATCACACTCTTCTATCCCATCTTGAGTAAATCCATCACCACATGTTGCATCTTCGCAAGAATTTAGACAGTCGTCTGTATTACTAGTATTCCCATCATCACATTCTTCTACGCTATCTTGAGTAAATCCATCTCCACAAGTTGCAAAATTACACGTATTGGTACATGTATCAGTGTCGACTCTATTTCCGTCATCACATTCTTCTATATTATCTAAAACTATTCCATCTCCACATCCTGCTATTACGCATGTATTTGGACATGCATCAGTGTCGACTCTATTTCCATCATCACATTGTTCAACTCCTATTTCTACAATGCCATCTCCACATGTTGAGTTCTCACAAGAGTTCAAACATGAATCAGTATCGTTATTATTTTCATCGTCACACTCTTCTACTCCATCTTGAGTAAATCCATCTCCACATACTGCATCATTACAAGTAGTTGGACATGCATCTGTATCACTAGCATTTCCGTCATCACACTCTTCTATTCCAATTTGAACTACTCCATCTCCACATCCGGCATTTTGGCATGTATTTGGACATGTATCTGCATTGTTTGTATTTCCATCATCACACTGTTCTACGTCAGCTTGAGTAATTCCATCGCCACAAGTTGCATCCGTACAAGCATTTGTACAGTCGTCAGTATCTGTATCATTTCCATCATCACAATCTTCTTGTCCATCCCAAACAAATCCATCTCTACAAGATGCATCTTCACATGAATTGGTACAATTATCAGTGTTGTCTAAATTCTGATCATCACAATCTTCTTGTCCAACCCAAATAAATCCATCTCCACATGTTGGATTTTGACAATTTGATAAGCAATCATCTGTATTATCCGAGTTTGCATCATCACATTGTTCTCCACTATCCAATAGTCCATCTCCGCATCCTGTTATAGAACAATCAGAAAGACATCCATTGGTCTCATCATTATCTCCGTCATCGCATTGTTCAGTTCTTTCCAGTATTGCATTCCCACAAACAGGCAATCCTGGAGCAAATGCATCATCTGAAGGATCGTTTGGATTAGTTTCTCCTGCATCTATAAGACCATTAAAGTTGATGTCTTCTTCTCCGTCCCATGCATCAGGATTACTCCCTCCATCTGTATTTGGATTGAGAGGATTTGTTGTAGTGTGTCTATCTGCATCTTCTATAAATATTCCAGGATTTGTGTCTGTTGGATGAGCACAAAGGAATAGAGATCCAGTATTTGCTAATTGAGAAGTGCTACAAGTGATGAATCCCAATTCAGTTCCATCTTGAATTCCGTCTTGGTCTGAATCTCTAGAAAGAGGATCTGTGCCAAAAGAAGCCTCATCATTATCATTTATTCCATCTTCATCAGTATCAGCATCATGAGGATTTGTTTCTCCTTCATCTATTTCTCCATTGTCATTTATATCTTCTGTTCCATCATCTAATCCATCTTTGTCCGTATCGGAATCGAGAGGATCGGTAGTTTCTGTAGGATCGATATCTGCAATAAAAATATTTAGATCTGTGTCAGTATCATGTCCCACAGTTCTACCAACTTCAGTTCCATCCTGAATTCCATCAGAATCTGTATCAACATTTATTGGATCTGATCCAAAGATAGCCATTTCATCAAATCCATCTATTAAGCCATCATCATCAGTATCAGCATCGAATCGATCTGATTCATCCGCATCACGTCTATCATCATAATCTTTATCTTCTCCATGTAGTCCATGATCTGCAATTCCATCTTTATCTCTATCACCACAAACGAAAAATTCCTGTTCGTCTGTCATGATATAGATCATTGCTCCACTTAAGTGCATTGGCTCTTCGTGAAATCTAGTCGCAAGTTCTGGTGAAATCTCTCTTTCTTTCTCTGATAGCCAAAATTGTCCATCAAAAAGACTGCGTCCTGTTTTTCCTTCGCTTCTATTTGTAATTTCATTCCCAGAATATTTGTATATCCAAAAACGTCTAAGTTTACTCTCTATAATCCCTAGAGCGGATGTTGCAGTCCCAACTCTAGTATTATTAGGGCATTGAGCGAGATTGTGCTGATCTGGAGAAGGTAAAAACCCTACTTGTCCTTCTGCAGCATTAAATTTATGGATTTCTAATCCATTTGCATCTTTTCCTATTAATTCAGCTCTTAGATTTAGCCCTTCTGTTTCAATCTGCATAGATACTTCACCATTTGGCGTCGGTATAAGTATTGTTTTTGGCCAAACAGTTCTTTGTTCATATAGATATATGAAAAAGATTACTACTATTGCAGTAATTACAAATTTACTTATATTAAATATCCTTTTTCTTTTTTTAAAAGATTTGAATATTTTTTGTAATCTTGAATAAGTTTGCCAAATATAATTGAATCCAGATTTATTCATTAATTTGTTTCATAGATTTAAAGATATATTTTCTTTTGTGTAAAAAAATTGTAGAAAAAATGCCTGTAATTAAACTAAGGCCTAAAATCGATACAGGGCCTGTATAAGGCAATTTTTGATTTCTGTAGGATTCTTGTGCTGCTGCATGCGTAGGCTCATTCCTAAGTGTAGGAGGCCTGGTAGTAGTGCGAGTCATGCTTCGTAATTTTATTTTTGTAGCAGTGCTAATTGGTTTAGCAGGTAAAATAAATTGTCTTTTAGAAGAAGACAAAGTTCCTGTTGGAATAGTTCTCCTTCCTCCACTTTGTATTCTTCCATCATCTTTTGGTTTAGCCTGTTGAACCACGGGTGGGGGATCACAGTTTGGCATTTCTGCTCTTATCAAATTTCCATCTGAATCAAATTCAGGCAGTGTTTCATTGGAGCATGGTAATTCGCCTGGATCATTAATAAATGGTTCTCCAGGTAACAAATATGCCAGCGCAATCTCTGGAGAGAGAATAAAGGCAGCAATTATTGAAATAGTAATGATGTTTTTTGTATTCATTTATTTTTTGATGAATCTTAATATTATATCAGAATTTAGTAGATTTGTATATGTGAGAAAAAGGGGTCAGACCCCATTTTTGAAATTCAAAATGTTGCATAATAAAACATTACTTTTGATGCGTTCGATTAAATAGCACAAGAACACATTTCTAAAAAAATAAATGGGGTCTGACCCCTTTTTAGTTGATGATCTTATCTATAAGTCCATATTTGAGAGCTTCTTTTGCTGTCATAAACTTATCTCTTTCTGTGTCTTCTTTTACTTTCTCTAGTGGTTGTCCGGAATGTTCTGCAATCAAGCTATTTAATGTGTCTTTCGTAGCAAGAATGTGTTTTGCGTGAATTGCAATGTCCGTTGCTTGTCCTTCTGTCCCTCCTAGTGGTTGGTGAATCATTATTTCAGAATGAGGAAGTGCAAAACGCTTGCCCTTTGTTCCTCCTAGAAGAATCATTGCGCCTCCACTCGCAGCCATTCCAAGACATACGGTAGAAATATCAGGAGATACATGTGTCATAGTGTCATACATTGCGAGAGTTGAAGTTACTTGTCCTCCTGGAGAATTTACGTACAAAGTAATATCTTTCTCTGAATCTTGTTTCTCTAGAAACAATAATTGTGCAATTATGGAGTTGGCAACATCGTCATTTATTGCAGTTCCTAGAAAAATAATTCTTTCTTCTAGAAGTCGTGAATAAATGTCGTATGCGCGCTCTCCAAATTGTGTTTTTTCTATTACAGTTGGTATAACGAAATTTTTGATCATACACTTATTATATCATTATGAAGGATTCCAATCTACTTAGAACGCTTGATGTATTCTTGGAAGGAGCAAAAAAACCGCTTGTGGTAGTACTTGGTCCTACTGCGAGTGGTAAAACGTCGCTTTCTATAAATATAGCCAAACATGTTAACGGTGAGGTGGTAAATGCTGACTCGCGACAATTGTATAAGATGCTTGACATTGGAACTGCGAAGATTTCCAAAGAAGAAATGAATAATATTTCTCATTATTTATTGGATATAAAAGATCCTAAGGAAGAAGTTACTGTTGGTTGGTACCAAGAGGAGACTTCGAAAATTATTGCTGAAATTCATAAGCGGGGGAGTGTCCCGATGTTGGTTGGAGGATCTATGCTTTATATAAGTTCGATTATTGATGGATTAACTTTCGCATCATCTGTTGATCCAGAAATACATAAGAGGCTAGAAAATGAATATGATGAAGATGGTGGAATTAAATTATATAAAAAATTACAAAAAATAGATCCAGATACCGCTTCTAATATTCATCAGAACAATAAGCCGTATGTTATTCGAGCTATGGAGATTTATGAATTACATCAAATGCCAAAAGCTGAGGTTGTAAGTAAAAAAGGATGCAGTTATGACTTATTGATATTTGGAATGGAGGTATCACGGGATATTCTCGTAAAACGAATAGAAGATCGTACAGATGCTATGTTTGAATCTGGATGGATAGATGAAGTGCGCGAATTATTACGGCTGGGATACACAGAAAATGATCCTGGCATGAAAAGCTGTGGATATAGAGAGATTATTCAATATCTTCGAGAAACTGATGGCGTAGACTCGGATTCTGACATCTCTTTGGATATTCTAAAAAAACGCATTGTTACGAAAACAAGGCAATACGCTAAAAGGCAGATGACGTGGTGGAGGGGGGATGATCGGATTAGATGGATAATCTAATCACTCTCCCCATCCCAGTTTCTCTCTAAGAGTTTCATAAAATGAATCTCCATCTTTTCTGAGGAATTTTACCTTCTCTGGATATTTTTCTATATGTACTAGATCACCTCTTAGTAGTGAGTTATGAACTTGTCCATCAAATGTAAGACTCACTTCTATATGCTCAAATTTTGTCTCTCTAGGTAATATTTCTATATCTATTACTTCATCTGATGGAATCGCAAGAGGCTTTTGTGAAAATGCATGTGCATTTATAGGTGTAAGTATTGTTTCTCCTGCTTGTGGATGAACTATCGGGCCTCCTGCTGCTAGATTATATGCTGTAGATCCTGTTGGAGTTGCAATTATCAAGCCATCTGCACGAAATGTTGTAAGTGGGTTGTTATTTATAGATGTTTTTAGTTCTATGAGTCTAGCTATTGCACCTTGGCTTATAACGACTTCGTTTAGAACATGGCCATTCAAAATTTCTTTTTTATCTCTAACCACTTTACAGGAAAGCATTCTTCTTTCTTCTATGATTCCATAATCAGATATTAAATTAGGAACAATTTTATCAATCTCATCTATATCGCATTCAGCAAGAAATCCAACAGTTCCACGATTTATTGTAAGAAGCGGCGTATCAAAATTTGTCATCTCTTGGATTGTTCTAAGTATCGAGCCATCTCCACCTATTACTATTATTAGATCTAATTCTTCAAGAGATTTAAATTGTTTGTGATTAGATAGCGAAGGAATATTGCATCTTTCGGGATCAAGTAGAACATTTGCCTCTGTGTTTGAAATAGCATTGATCACATCTGTGACAATTTTTTCTTTATCCTCTATATCCATTCTGGATGTAATGCCAATGTTTTTGAATTTGGACATGCAATAAATTAGGAGATCTAATGATTAGGTATTTTGAGATATTTCACAATTAAATCCACAGTTTTTTTCCAGCTGAAATCCTCTGATCTCTTTTTTCCACTTATAGAAAGCATATTTCTAAGCTCGGGACTTCGAAGAGCATTCTCAATTTCTTCTGTAATATTATCAATATTCTCGGGATCTACTAGTAAATTTGCATTGCCTGAAATTTCTTTCAGGCTGCTTATGTTGGAAGTTATTACTGGTATACCCAAAGTCATTGCATCTAAAACAGGTATGCCAAACCCCTCCATAAGAGATGGATATACAAATGTAGTAGAATTTAAGAGTAATGCCATCATTTCATCAAATTCTGTGAATCCTTTCCATTCAACTTTTTCAGATTTTTCTATTAAATCAATTATTTCTTTATCATTCCAACCACGTCCGCCAACAATTATAAGTTTGTAATATTTTTTTATATTTTCTGGAATCTGATTCCAGGCTTGTATAAGTCTTAGCTGATTTTTGCGTGGGCATAGTGTTCCTATGGATAGGATATATTTTTCGTTGCCCCATCTTTTTTTTGGATAATTAAAATTGTTGATATTAGATCCAGAATAAACAGTAATAACTTTTTCTGGTTCTATATCTGGAAATCTTTTCAAAAATTCATCACGGGTAGAATTGCTAACTGTAAATATAAATTTAGCATTTCTTGCAGCACGAGGAAGAGTAAGCCTTTCAATGAATTTTGCCTTTCTATCATGTTTATCTTTTTCAAATGCTATTAAATCATGTACTACTATTGAATAATTAATTTTCTTTCCTATAAGAAAGGGGACTATAAAACTAGTAGGACTTATATACATATCTGGCTTGTTATTCCTAAGGCAGATAGCAGTTTTTATGTGCCACATAAGTGATGTTTTTTGTTTTTTTGAATCATGATTTCCAATCCTCAATATTTCGATATTGCGTTTTTCTAATTCAAAAATTACATTTCTTGCCCAGACGCCTTTTCCTGTAGGTTTTAATTTCTCAGCTTCCCGTGCATCCACTACGATATGCATGGTATCATTCTACACGATGTCCAACTTCATACGCTCTCTCAAAAGGCTCGAAATCGAAGAAAAAATACTAAATATTGGTTCTGCCTTTGCTCTTATTGGTGTATTTATGCCTTGGTTTGGAGGAGAGTGGTTCGGTGAAGTAACCACTTGGTCTGGACTTGGCTTCTATACTTCATTTGCAGGGCTTCTGATATTTTTATCACATGCTTTTGTGCTATCTCTTACAATTTTGCCTTTGCTTGGTTATCAGATAATTAAATCCTCTTCTAGAGACATGATAAGGATGATAGTTGGCCTAGAATGTGTTCTACTTGTAATAATCGTTTGGTCAGTTCTTACAAATATTGCATTTGATCGTGCTCAGATGGAGATTAGGTTTGGCCTGTATCTTTCACTTGTAGGGAGCATAATTGTTTCTTTATATGCATTTTTGAAGCTCCAGCAACAGAAGAAGAGAAATGTTCAAGAGTTCTTCCATCATCCAGAAGACGAAAACACAGATATTTCCCAAATTGAGGGGGAAGGCTCAAAGGATGAGCCTGTCGACACGAAATTGCCACCGCCTCCGCCCCCTCCTCCGCCACCACTTCCAGAAGAACCTAAGCTGTTTTAGGTTGTTAGACGATCTCACCGATTGTACTATTAAAGCGATGACTACCGCTTCGCATTCACAATATTCGGATGATGATCTGGTTTATGCAGATCCAGATAAGAAAGAAATAATTGGAAAAGTAGAGTTTGATGCAAATGGAAAACCAAAACAGTTAGTATATCCGCGCGATGAAGAGGGGAGAGTTCACTGGAGAAAATTTTTCCCGTGGGGAACATTCAAGAGTATGGAAAATGCTTGGATGCGGAAAGGTGGAAACTCAGATTCAAATGATGAATCGACTTTTGATGATGCATTGGGAAAATTATTAAAAGATAAAATGTAAGCCAATAATCGTAGTATAATTTACATATGATAAACCTTTTCAAAAACGAGCAGTCACTTTCTGAGGCTAATAAAGGAGAAATAAAAGATGCTATACGTAGATTATTTACATTAAGTACTAATGATTATGGATATTATCTATTTTTAATATTATCAGTAATAATCACTACATCAGGACTTATGGTCAAATCTGCTCCTGTGATTATTGGAGGAATGATTATTGCGCCAATCCTAACTCCTATGCTTGCATGTGGTCTTTCGGTATTACTACTTGAATTTAAAGGCTTCGTGCACGCACTAACAATAGTTCTCATATCTTCTGTTATAGCTTTTATTTTATCTTCGGCTATGACATTTGCAGTTATATTTATAGAGCCAGAAGCTTCAGTATTTGAATATTCACATGCCCTTGTAAGTCCAGGGCTGTATATTCTCATTGCATTTTCTGCAGGAATTGCTGGTGCTTTTGCTTTTGTAAAGTCACATCTTTCTTCTTCTTTATCTGGTGTAGCGGTAAGCGCTTCACTTATGCCTCCACTTTGTTCTATAGGAATAGGTACGGTGCTTAAAAATGAAATTCTTGTTAGAGATTCTCTGATTATATTTCTATTCAATATTTTAGGGATAGTTCTGGCCTCTACAGTTGTTTTCTGGATTTTGGGCTTTTGGAAAGAGAGAAAGTTTGAAGAAAAAGAAGCAGAAAAAATTAATGATAAAGACTAATGGATTACCTACTTGCTACAACAAATAAGGGAAAGACAATAGAGATTGGTGAAGTGTTGCAGGATTTGGATATTTCTCTGATTAGCTTGTTCGATTTACCTGAACTTCCTGTGCAGCCAGAGGAAATAGGAGAAACATTCGAAGAAAATGCAGTAGAAAAAGCTAAATATTATTTTGATCAGACTAAGATGATTTCTATAGCGGATGATTCTGGAATACATATAGATACGCTAAGTGGAGAATTAGGTATTCATACGCGTAGATGGGGAGCGGGGGAGGAGGCTTCTGACGAAGAGTGGATTTCTTATTTTCTAGATCGTATGAGGAAAGAAGAAAATAAATATGCTGAATTTGTTTCTGTTATTGCCATAGCAGATGGTGACTCTGTGAAGACTTTTGAGGGAAGGTGCAGGGGAGTGATTACAGATGATCTAGAAGCCGATTATTTGCCTGGATTACCTATTTCTGCCTGCTTTCGTCCTGACGGATTCGATAAAGTTTTCTCCGCATTATCTATCGAAGAAAAGAACTCTATAAGTCATAGGGGGGAAGCGGTGGGGAAGTTGAGAAAATTTATTGAAGGAAATATTGAATAATTTTCAATTTTAAAACAACGAATAAATGTTCAACATGCATCCTTCGAGATGGTTTTGCTGTGTCATCCTGAGGAGTACTGAGCGAAGCGAAGTACATCTCGAAGGATAAACAGCAAAACCTCCTCAGGATGACACAGAACAACTATTTAATTTCAGTAAAATCCAACGAAGTAATTTTCTTCCAAACTACTTGAATTAATTCCTTTAGATCTTCTACTTCTTCGTTAGAAATCTGTATATCTATCACAGACCTTTCTTCTTTTGGATTTCCTACAAAATCAAATGTGAACAAGGTCGCAGTATGAGAAAAAGAAGGTGAGATATCGCAAAGGAGTTTATAAAACACTAGTTGTCTAAGTAATTTTTCCTCTTTTCTTACTGCTGCCTCTGTTTTTCTAGTTCTTCCTGTTTTGTAATCTACCACTCTGCACTTCTGTCCATTTGGATTAAATAAATCGATTCTATCTATTTTGCCAGTGAGAGGTATTACTGATTCAGTTGTACTTAATTTGTCTGTGAGCGTCCCTTTTATAGTTCTTTCTGTAGATAAAATAAGAGGTGACTCATTTACCTTTGAGCTATAAGTTTTTAGTAATTCTTTACCTTCATATGTGTAATGTTCTCTTTCTTTTTTTGTAAGAATTGCTTTTGTCATTGATTCATCGAATGATTCTATTAAATTATCTGAACCGAATGGTTCTCCTTTTTGAAATGCTCTATTCCTCATCTCTAGTGCATAGTGGATAGCTGAACCAAAATATAAATAAGGAGCCTTTGCTTGTGGCATTCTAAGTAAATGTGTCCATAAAAACATTTTTGGATCATCTAGAAATGCATTCAGGGAAGTTACATAAAGTTCGAACGATGAAATTTGATCTCTTAGGAATGATTCGAATGCTTCATCTATTTTAAACGCAGGTTTCCATAGTGTTTCTATAGGTTTAGGGGCGTCCTTAGGATCTACTAATTCTTCATCTAATTTTTCTCCTGCCTCTGCAACAAAACAAGAGACTTGAGCATCTTTTATATCTGCACCGGATCTATAATTTTCTGCGAACGTAAGAACTAGATCATCTTTTGCTCGTGTCATTGCGACATACATAAGCCTCCTCTCATCTTCTTGTTTTAGGTTTTTTTCATCTCTTTCTGATTGGTATATCAAATTTTCTGGCAATGAAAAGGAAGAGCCTTGTCTTCTATTTCCCCAGTTTCCGTATCTTACATGTGGAACTATAACAAATTTGAATTCCATGCCTTTGGCAGAATGCGCTGTCATGAGCTGGACTCCTTTTTCTTCCATATGAGGCATGTCATATTTAAGTTTTAGTCCTGGTTCTATGATGTACTCATCAAGATCTGTAAGTAATTGAACCAATTTCATATCTTTTTGTTCGTTTGCCCTCGATTTAACGTAGTCGTAGAAAGCATATAAGGCAGATATTGCACGGGGATCTGCGGATGTATCATCTTTTCTAGGTACAAAGCCAAAATCTTTTAGAGCATTTTCTATAAGCTCAGGCAGAGTTTTACTTTCTTTTTGTGCATGCAATCTTTCTATTATTGAAAATGGAAAATTCAAAATTTCAAATTCTTCTGAGTTCAAAATAAATGCCCTTAGAGAATTATGAGTTCTTTGTCTTCTGTAGCTACACCAAAGCTTTCCTAGTTCCATAGGGTGGATTTCTAAAATTTCACATCCAAGTGCAGTGCTAAGTGTGGAATCACTGCTAGGAGCTTCTACTGCTTTCAGTAATGCTACAAACTCTCTTATTTTTGGATGAAGTATGAGATCTTGTTTCGATGTGAGAATAACTGGGATTTCTGCACATGTAAGAGTGTCGAACATTTCGTTTGTTTCTGAATTTCTTCTACAAAGTACTGCCATGTCATTCCAGTCTGTTCCTTTTTCATTTTCCTTTTTCAAAATATCTGCAATTGCTGCAAGTTCTGTTTCGGATGACGGATAACGCACAAATTTTGGCTTTGCGCTGATCTCGGATCTCGGATCGCGGATCGCCTGCAAGTCTTTTTCAATTCCATCAACCTTACCTGCCAGTCTATTTTCATTATTTTCAATGACATCCATAGAAGCGTCCAGAATTTCCTGAGTCGATCTATAGTTTTCTGTGAGCGTTATAATCTTCGCACTAGGGAATCTGGTAGTAAATTCCAACATATTGGCAATACTCGCTCCTTGGAATCTATAAATTGCCTGATCGTCATCTCCTACTATGAAAATATTTGGAGAATGATCCGATGTAAGCTCTTTTGTTATTAATTCTATTACTTCAGATTGAGCACCATTTAGATCCTGGTATTCATCTGCGAGTATGTACTGATATCTTTCTTGTAATTCTGAAAGTAGAAATTCATTTTGTTTGAGCGCTTCTATTACAAACAAAATCATATCGTTGTAGTCATATTTCTGACTTTCTATCAGTTCAATATTATATTTTTCATATATATCACAGAATTCTTCGAATTGCTTGGTAAGGCGAAGGTCGTTTTTATATGACTGTGAATTTTTATCTCTCTCTTTTCCTGATGCAGTTGTGTTTATAGAATCTTTGTAAGAGGGGATTATTTTTCTGAGGTCTTCTACACTTATTCCCTCTCTCTTCATTTCGCTTATTCTTGAGAGTATTGCACTGGCACGACTTGTGCTTTGTGATCGGTGCATAGAATTTGTATCAGTTGGTTTTCCTAGCACTGATCCTGGTTTTAGATTTTTAAGTATTCTTTTTATTATTCTAAGTTGTTCTAAGTCACTTACTTGTTCTAACGCGTTAAATGTTTCGAATATATGAGGATGTGTGAGAATTATTTCATTACAGAATCCATGAACAGTATCTATGGTTATGCCATAAGCATCTGGTCCGATTATCGTTCTAAGACGTTCGCGTAATGCTTTTACTCCACTAGTAGAGAATGTAAGACACAGGATATTTCCTGGTCTCATCTGAGTCTTATTTAGAATATTTGCTGCTCTCATAGCTGTTACCTGTGTTTTTCCTGTTCCAGGGCCAGCAATTACCATTACAGGGCCTTCTAGGGTGTCTACAGCGGATTTTTGGGCTGGATTTAAGGATTTATATAGATCTGAGAAGTGGGTAGCTTGCCGCGGCGTAGTCTCGTCCGCCGCGGCGGACGGACGAAGCCGGGTAGCCTTAGGTGCTGTCTGAGTGGGCATGGATATGCATTCTAGCAGAAGAAGCAGAAGATGATATTTTTGCAGCTCCTTTGATTCTTCTGCCTCTTTTAACTCCTTTGCCTCTTTCATAAATATGTTATAAAAACTATACATTTCCTATTGCAATCATATTTTTCAAGTATATTATGTGCCGGTCCTTATTTAGGATTGTTCTTTTCATTTGTTGGGAGGTAGCTCAACTGGTAGAGTGCCGGGCTTTTAACCCTCGGAGGTTGCCGGTTCGAATCCGGCCTTCCCAACTTAATATGGAGTCTTTGGCTCCAAATCTTTAACACCCCATCCCCATTCTTGCCGGCGCAAGTTTCATCAAGATGGGGTGTTTTTTTATATGCTTCGATACATTTAATACAACAAATTGCCTCTCGACTCGTTGTGCTTTCCTCGAGCTTTCGCTTACGGCGAAAGTCGAGAGGCAACACAACTACCTATCACCTACTGCGCTACCTTCCTACCTTCCTAATCACTAATCCTCGCACAACTATCACATTTTCTTATCACGCCATCATCTCCATCTGGATTTGGAATTTCTATGAGAGCTCCAATCTTGCAATGTGGACATGCAAGAGGTTCATCAAACATTGATTCAGAGCTTAATCCTGCGCGGATAAATTCTTCGTCTGGCAATTCTTCTTTTATAGAAGCAGATCTTGGATGGTCGCGCATCTTCTGCAACACCTTTGCTTCTATTTGTCTGATTCTTTCACGCGTTACTCCGAATTCTTTTCCTACTTCTTCTAGTGTGTGACCTATCCCATCTTTTAGTCCAAATCTCATTTCTATTATCTTTCTCTCACGTGGAGTTAGGAATTTGAGCATTTCGTGTACGTTTTCTTTCTTTAGCTCTTTGTTTGTAGCCTCAAAAGGAGAAACTGCATCTTTATCTTCTATAAAATCACCTAAAGTATTATCTTCTTCTGATCCTACTGGAGCTTCCAGAGAAATTATATCCTGACTAATCTTTAGAATATGGCGAACTTTCTTTACGTCCATACCAAGCTCTACTGCTAGCTCTTCTACGGTTGGCTCTCTTCCTAGTTCTTGAACTGTGCGACGTTGCGTATGTGTAAGCTTATTTATGGTTTCTACCATATGCACGGGGATTCTAATTGTTCTGGCCTGATCTGCTATAGCTCTTGTGATTGCCTGCCTTATCCACCATGTTGCATATGTAGAGAATTTAAATCCACGTTCTGGATCAAACTTTTCTACTGCGCGGAATAGTCCTATGTTTCCTTCTTGTATGAGGTCTAAGAAGGAAAGTCCTCGACCTATGTATTTCTTTGCAATTGAAACAACTAAGCGAAGGTTTGCTTCTGCAAGTTGTTGTTTGGCGGAGGCATCTCCTTTTCTAATTCTTCTAGCAAGATCTACTTCTTTTTTGGCATCAATAAGTGGAACACGTCCTATCTCACTTAAATACATTCTTACTGAGTCATTACTGATCTCTAGAAGATCTACTTCACGTTCTTTTTTTCTTTTCTTTGCTTCTTCTTTTGTTAGATCTTTGACTGCTTCATCGTCAGGTATTCCTGCGGTTGCAATTATATGGCTAGCATCTTCTCCTTTTTCTGCTTCATTTTCTTTTGTTTCCTTGCTGCTTTCCTCTTTATTTCCTTCTCCCTTTGCCCAGATGAGGGAATCTTTTACATCTATAACCTCTATTCCTAGATTCATAAAGAGTTCATAAATCTCATCGAGTAATTCAATATCTTTTTCGATATCTGGTACTCCAATCATAATCTCCTGATGTGTTACATATCTTTGTTCACGCCCTTTTTTTATGAGATGCTTTATAGAAGGCGGGAACTTTTTGAGATCTTCGTCAGTAGGCTGGTAGATAAATTTTCTTGGATGTGAGGCCATGTAGGGGGGATTATAGTGGAAATTTTAGGATTTCAAAGGCTTAGAATGAGAAATTTTGACAATGCTTCGACACGTACTTCGTCTCGTAGAACTTAAGATTCGCTTGCAAGCTCGCTCTTCTTCAAGTTCTACTCGCTCAGTACGGCTCAGCATGACATGCATGTTGTTATTAATACTTACAATATATGTCATGCTGAGCCACTCTGAGCGGATAAGGACTGGAAGAGGAGTGAGGAGTGTAGCAACACAACGAACGAACTTCAGTCCTTATCCGTCGAAGAGTGTGTCGAAGCATTCTCTAATTCATAGAACTCAACTTAAGTACCTGCTGATACTGTGTAAGCAATCTCTCTTCATCTATTTTCTTCCCAGCATTACGAGCTTCCCTTATCCCAGATATCAGCTCTTTTTGTTTTTTTAGAAGGGTTTCCTTATTAACTTTTTGTAGTATTTTTTTAATTTCTATACGGGAGAAATTCGAAGACCATTCTCCAAAATGTCCCTCACAATAGAGCTGAAGTATATTTGCAAATTCTTCTGATTCATTTTTTTTGACCTGTTCTTTAATTTTTTCTTCTATCAGATTTTTATCTATCTCTTCATTTTCTATGCTATCTGCAACTGCTTTGAGAGTGATATATAATTTTTTAGTTTTCTCTTCTTCTGGTTCCAATAACCTTTTTGCAAGATCGATGTGTTCGGAATAGGAAAGTATCAAGCCAAGTAATAATTCTGTAGAGCTAAATTGTGGAGTGGAAATTTGTATTTGGTCTTTTTGTTTAGTTATTTCTTTCTGTTTCTCTTTTTCCATATCATCTTTCAGAGCGACCACCGTTGTTTCGAATAATGATGCAGCTTTCTCCATAGCCTCTTCTCGTTCCACTGATGATGTCATTGCGTTTAAAAGTGGGATGATGCGGCTGAGCATATCTTTCCTTTCTACTTTTTTGTCTTTCATTTCTAATTTTGTTTGAGCTATTACTCCATCGAAATAAGACATAGCTCCATCTTCTAAAGATTTCTTTAGATCTTCTGGAGCTAAGGTTACGCATTCATCTGGATCTTTGCCTGCAGGCAATACTAATGTTTTTACATTTAGTTCACGTGATTTACATAACAAATAAGCTCTTTCTGCTGCCTGTTTTCCAGCTGTGTCATTATCGAGACAGAGAGTAACTTTATCTGTATATCTTTTTAATATGTTTACGTGCTGCTCTGTAAGAGCAGTGCCACTTACAGCGACTACATTTTCTATTCCTATTCTGTGAAAAGCTGTAACGTCGAAATATCCTTCCACTAGAACAACATTTTTTGATTTTCTTATAGCTTCTTTTGCAAGATATATACCAAAGAGAGCAATTGATTTGTTGTAGAGTGGTCCATCCGGAGAATTTATATATTTTGCATCATCATTTCCTATTGTTCGTCCTCCGAATCCGATCAGGTGTCCGTTATGATCTCTTATAGGAAATATAATTCTATTTCTAAATCTATCGTAGATACGTTCTTCTTGTAGTTCTTTTTGTATTCCTAGTCCTGCTTTTACTATTTCCGATCTACTGTGTCCTGCTTTTAGCAAACATGAATAAGTTGCATCGAATGAATCTGGTGCATATCCAATTTCAAATTTTTCTATTAGATCTGTGCTTATTTTTCTCTCTGTCATATATTTTTTTGCATTCTCATTTTCTTTTAGTTGTGACCTATAAAATTCTAGAGCCTTTTCTAAGCACTTTCTTATACTATCTTTTTCATCTTTCTTTATAGATGGTTCTGCTTGTCTCTTTGGAAGATCTACACCAGTTTTTTCTGCGAGGTCTTTGAGAGCTTGTACAAAATCCACACCTTCTATCTGCTGATAAAAGCTAAAAATATCTCCTCCTGAATTACACGCAAAACAATATGCGATTCCTTTATCTGGAGATATGGTTAGACTCGGCTTCGTATCGTTATGAAATGGGCATAGTGCTAGAAACTGCTTCCCTTTTTTCTGCAATTGGCAATAACTACCTGCTAACTCCTCTATGGGTAGCCTTGCCTTTATTTCTGATACTGCGTCCATGGGGGTGGGATGATAGCAGTTATCCTGGAAAGAGAGTATCAGTAATGTGTTCAAAGCCTGGATGCACTTTTTATTTTTTCTTGTACAAAATCTACAATTGTTTCAATTGTGAGAATACTGCCATTTTCTGTATTTAGAGGAAGTAGTTCATCGTTTGCAATTTTAATACCAAACAAACTTTCTAGTTGAATTCTAATATCTATAAAATCCTGTGATTCAATACAGAAATCTCTTATAAGATTTGATTCTGTTGTAACTTCATCTGGTTCAACTCCAAGTACATCGACTAGTTTAGCCTGAACGCCATCAAATATTTCTTGTTGTTCCATAGTTAGATCAATTCTTTATTGAGTTATATCAGCTGTTTCCATGCTAGCAACAGTCGTTTCGTTATCGGTATTTTCTACTTTTTGAAGTGCCGCAATTACTGTATTTGCAATATGTCCAGTTGTTGGAAATTGAACACCGCCTTGTGGTTGTAAATTTTGCGTTATGCTTCCTCCATGCAGCCTTTTATTCTGTAGTAATACATTTGCATCTATTTCTACGTCGAATCTTTCTTCAAGTGCTTTGGCAAATGTGCAAAAATCATCTCTGGTTGCTGAGACTTGTCCTCCAACAATATATAAGGAAGATAGTGTTTCAGCTGAGTTAGCTGGTTCAATGAACCCAACTTCTGTTGCGGTGGATATAATCTGATTTTCTATTTCTTTTCTATCAATGTTTGTCATGATCGAATCATAACCTCAAAAATCGTTTAGTCAACAAATTACTAAACAACAAAACTCACAATCTTGCCTTGTATGTATATAGCCTTCTTTACAGTGCTTTCGCCTAAGAATTTCTGTACATTTGGGTCTGCTGTGGCTTTCTCGATGGCTTCTTCTTCGGATACATCGGATGAAACCTCGATATTTGCACGGACTTTTCCATTTATCTGGACGACCAATGTGAAAGAATCAGATACAAGTAGAGATTCGTCGTAAGTAGGCCAAGCAGCTTCACATGCGAATCCTTTTTTGCCAAGCATCTCCCAAAGTTCTTCTGCGAGGTGTGGGGCAAGAGGGGAAAGTAGTTTTACAAAAGCAGTTGCTGCTTCTTTCGATGCTCCATTTTTTTCAAATTCATTTAGCAGAACCATCAAACTACTTATTGCAGTATTAAACTGCATCTTATTCATATCATTTGTTACTTTTTTGATTGTTTTATGTAACAGTGTTGTAGCGCCCATGCTTCGAGACGCCTCTCGGCAAGCTCGAGGCTCCTCAGCATGACACAGGAAGAATGAATGTACACGCTTCGCAAATCTATCAATTCCCTTTATCCCACTATCATTCCAATCTCCACCATCTGTGAATGGTCCCATAAACATCAGATACATTCGGAAAACATCTGAGCCATATTTTTCTACAAATGAATCAGGACTTACTACGTTGCCTTTTGATTTACTCATCTTCGTGCCTTGATTTGTGATCACTCCTTGATGCACTAGGCGCTGATATGGTTCTTCGTGATTCACAAATCCAAAGTCCTTAAGTGCCATAGTCACAAACCTTGCATAGATAAGATGCATACATGCGTGTTCAGATCCTCCTATGTAGCAATCTACTGGGAACCACTTCTTCTCAAGTTTTTTATCTACTAGTGATTTTTTGTTACTGGAGTTTAGATACATGTAAGAGTAATAACTACTACACACAAAGGTATCCATAGTATCTACTTCTGGCGTCCAACCTTTACCAAAAATCTTTTCTGTTCTTTCTTTTAATTCTTTTGATGCTGCAAGTGGGGCAGTGCCTGTTGGTTTAAATTCTACGTCCGTAGGCAATGTCCATGGAAGATGTTCTTCTGGAATTGCATGTGGCTCGCCTTCTGGGTCGTAGACTATAGGAATAGGTGCTCCCCAGTAACGTTGACGAGAAATAGACCAGTCTCTTATTCTAAAATTAACTACTCTCTCTCCATATTTTTTCTTTTCCATATAATTCATTATTTCATCTTTTGCTTTCATTATTTCCATTCCATCCAAAAAATCAGAATTAACCATAGTTCCAGACGCTTCCTGAACTTGTTCTGGTTTTGTAATTTCAGATTTGTCTCCATCTGGACCAACTACAACTCTAATTATTGGAAGATCAAATGTTTGTGCAAATTCAAAGTCACGTATGTCGTGACCAGGTACTCCAACTACTGCTCCTGTTCCAAATCCACCAAGTACAAAATCAGATATCCATATTGGCATTTCCATACCATTTAAATTATTTATAGCTACGAATCCTGTATCTGCACCTGTTTTAGTTTTTCCTTCTTCTTGTCTTTCTAGCTCTGTTTTTTTATTTGCAGACTCTATGTAGCTAGCTACTTCTTTATTTTCTTTTGCAACCATTTCTGCAAATGGATGTTCAGGAGCAAGAACTATAAAAGTTGCACCAAAGTTTGTATCTGGACGAGTTGTAAAACAAACAATCTTTTCATCTGATCCTTTTATTTCATAGGTGATATCTATACCGGTTTTCTTACCAATCCAATTCCTCTGCATAGTCTTGGTTTTTTCTGGCCAATTGATTTTATCTAAGCCTTCTAGCAATCTGTCTGCATAGTCTGTGATCTTCCAATACCACTGAGTAAGAGGTTTTTGTACAACCTCTGCTTCACATCTTTCACATTTGCCATCCCATACCTGTTCGTTTGCAAGTACCGTCTTACATCCAGGGCAAAAATTCACAGGTGCATCTTTTCTGTAAGCAACATCGTTTTTGAACATTTGTAAAAACAGCCATTGTGTCCATTTGTAGTATTCCGGAGTACTAGTATTTACAGTTTTGCTCCAGTCATACATACAACCAATACGCTTGAGCTGTTCTGTCATCGTCTTTACGTTTTCCAAAATAGATTTAGAAGGATGTACACCTGTTTTGATTGCATAGTTTTCTGCAGGTAATCCAAACGAATCAAATCCAATTGGAGTGAAGACATCGAGTCCTTGCATTTTCATAAATCTAGCAAAGCTATCTGCTGGACCAAAGTTGTACCAATGTCCTACATGCAATTTATCTCCACTGGGGTAGGGGAACATTACATGCGAGTAATATTTTTTCTTGGCTTTATTTAAATCTACCTCAAATACCTTTGATTCTTCCCACTTCTGCTGCCATTTGGATTCTACTACTGATGGATCGTATTCCGACATACTGCTAGAATAGCAGTCTCTAAATGGCAAAACTACCAGCGAGATCAGTTTTCAGCTCACAAAGTAAGATATGTCTAAAATCCCAGTAGTAGCAATCATCGGTCGCCCAAACACAGGGAAATCTACATTGTTCAATAGAATAGTAGGTAAGAGACATGCAATAGTTAGTGATACTCCTGGTACAACCAGAGATCCAATTGCCGTGAGAGTAAATGGTGATCAGATAAATTATCTTCTTATGGATACAGGTGGAATGGGAGGTGGAACAGAAGATGAGGATTTCGAAGATGATGTGGAATCACAATCTGTGATAGCTCTTGAGCATTCAGATCTGATTATATTTGTAGTAGATGCTAAAGAAGAAATTACATCGAGTGATTATGAAGTAGTTAATTTTTTGAGAAAGAAGAGAAAAAAACATGTTCCTGTGATTCTTGCTCCTTCTAAATGTGATAATTCAGAAATCATAAGTGAAATAATTCCTAAGTTTTCTGAGCTTGATGTTGCAGATAATATAATTCCAGTAAGTGCTACTCATGGATTAGGTGTAGATGAATTAGAAGGAGTTATAGAAGAGAAATTATTAGATATGCATTTCGAAACGCCTGAAGATTTAGATAAAACAGAGGCATCAGAAAAAATTCCTCGTATTGCACTTGTTGGAAGGCCAAATGTAGGAAAAAGTTCCATTGTAAATTCGCTTATGTCCGATCCTCAGAGAAAAATTCAGGGACGTATAGTTAGTGATGTTCCTGGTACCACGAGAGATACTGCGGATACATCTATTAAGTATCACGAAAAAGAATATCTAATTCTAGATACTGCTGGCCTAAGAAAGAAAAGAGAATTTGGTATAGAGGCTTTTGCTGCACTCAGAACTCTTTCTGCTGTTGAGAGTGCAGATGTAACTTTGCTGGTAATAGATCCTACGCTTGGCATAGGAAGGCAAGATAAGAGAATCGCATCTCTCGCTATAGAAAGGGGGACTGGACTTATTATTCTTGTAAACAAAATTGATCTTCTGGAATCAGAAGCAAAAGAATATTTTAGAAAAATGGTTCAGGATGCTTTTGCATTTTGCAAATGGGCTCCAATTGTATTTATGTCTGCAGAAACATGTGAGAATTTGACGAAAATTTTTGATATAGCAGAAGGCGTATGTGAAAATCGTAAGAAGAGGATAGAGACTCCTATTCTAAATAGATGGTTTAGAGATATCTCAGCAAAACATAGGCCAAAAGGAATAGGTGGTAAGTCTGCTAAGGCAAAATATATAACTCAAGTTGATGTTGCACCTCCATCATTTGCAGTTTTTACAAATGATGCTTCCAGAATGCATTTTAGTTATTTAAGGTTCATGGAAAATCAACTGAGAGATGAGTTTGGATTCGAGGGGACGCCTATAAGGTGGATAAAGAGGTCAAAAGACTAACCCCTTCTTTCATGCAAATCTTTCACTCTCCCGTCTTCATGAATCGGTAGAGGATAGTTCTTGATAGCGTTTTCTAATTTATCCATTAGAGAAGCTGGATTATCATCACACACAAGATTTGGAGGAATTTTTCTTTGGCAGACCTCTTCTACTATATGGGGAATAGAATTACTTATTCCTCCAGAATTTGTTACTACTCCTATGGCTCTACCTTCGTCATAAGCAATTGTAAATTCGTTTAGAGTTCCTATTCCGCCAGATACTATTACTACAGCATCGCATGATCTTATATTAATAATATCTCTTTCCATAAAACCCTGTCCTGTATAAATCATTATGTCCTGATACACAGTAGGGGACATATATTCATGAACGTGTTCATGTTGAGAGAAAGCGGGAGATATACCTATGACCATTCCTCCTTCTGCCTTTGCTCCTTTTGCTGCCTCGTCTGGTATCCCAGGACATGCACCGTTGATCATTATGTGACCTCGTTTTCCAATTTCTTTTCCAAGCATTAGAGCTTTTTCTATAGCAGCAGGATCCTCTGTTTGAGGTCCACTTGCAGAGCCTATTACGCCTATTTTTAATTTTTTACCTTGGCTTTCCATTATCGTTTAATTATACCTTATATTTAGATATATGTCATGTTTGCTAATACTGCTATTTTGGAGTTGATCAGAGAAAATTTTAAATTACCAATTTTAAATTTTAAAACAATGACTAAATATTCAATTTTTAAAACGCATCCTTCGAGATGGTTTTGCTGTGTCATCCTGAGGAGCCCGAAGCGAAGCGTAGGGCATCTCGAAGGATAAACAGCAAAACCTCCTCAGGATGACACTAATTTAAAAAATTATCTCCGATTTCTTGAATATATCAACTATTCTTCCTCTTCCTTTCCATCTTCTAATACAGGTTTCTTAAAATTTTTCAAAAATGGATCGAATATAGTTTGAAGAATAGATGCTGTAAGAGGTTGTGCTTTTTCGTATGGAAGAGTCTTGCCTTCTTTCTTTTCGAAGAAGTCTTGTAATACAAATATTGTAAGTTGTAACACGGAGCCATCTAGATGTTTATCATCCAGCATTAAGCTATTTAGTATACGTTCTGGATCATGAGTAAGAATCATTTGTAGGCATGTGATCCAATCAATCATTTTCCTATTTGTTTCTTTTTGTAGTTCTTCTCCTTTTACGAGTGACATGTTTTCATCGACTATTTCATGGGCGCTTGGTTCTTCGTGTTCTTCGAAATATTCTTGTACAACCTTTTGGCATTCTTCATTTATTAGGGAAAGAATTCCTAGTATAAATATACTGGGACAATTATTTGCTACTAGTTTACTGATAAGTACAAAAAATCTAGTTCCATCATCTCCTCCTGATCCAGATGTTGCATTTAGAAATTGAATTATTGTTTGAGCTACTTGTGTATCTTTCTTCTTTGCGCGTTTTTCATCGCGCTTTAGTTGTTTCATTGCTTTAGCTGCAGCTGCAAAGCGTTCCTTAGCTTCTTCGCTAAGAGCTTCAGATACTTTTCCATCTTCATTTGGGCCGGAGATGTCTAATCCACCTAGGTCTGACATGATTCTATGCTACAACAAAATTACCCTTTAAGAGAATCAGATATATCCCTCATGATATCTAGAACCATAGAGAATGATATTTCGAAAGGTATTTCAAGTAATCTTGCAATCCAAGAAACAATAAAGACAGCAAGAAAAGTTATTACAAATCCAATTATTGCAAATCGAATCGTGTGAATGGCTCCTTTTATCTTTTCCTCATTTCCAGCAGAGAGTATGAAAGATATTCCTCCTACTATTATAAATATGAGGCTAAGTACAAATGATGCGATTATCGCAAGTGCTACGAATGTAGCTATTATATCTACTATGCTTCCTTCTTCTAGGAGAGTCCTTATCATAAGAAATTTTGGTAAATGCTCTTAAGTAAGAGCATAAAAATTAAGCCTCATCAGGTTCCATAACCTTTAGATTTATGCGTTGATTTTCATTACCTCCAATAATTCTAAGTAATGTTCTGAGTGCATTCAAAGTCTGCCCTCCTTTTCCTATAACTTTGCCCATATCGTTACTGCTAACAGAAACAGAAAGTAAAACTCCTTGCTCATCTATCTTTCCTTCTATGCTCAGAGAGTCCTTATCTTCTACTAGAGATTCAAGGACATAACTTAGAAATGCGTACCCGGGTATATTTGTAGAATCAGTATCACTCATTGTTATAAAGTCTAGCTTTCTTTTGGTTCTGTGTCATCAGGAGGGGATTGCTCTTCTGCAGGAGCAGCTTCCTCTTTGGGTTTTTCTTCTTCGGTTTTTGGTTCTTCTTTTGGAGCTTCTTCTACAGGTGTTTTCTCTTTTGCAGGAGCTTCAGTTGCAGCTGGTGCAGCTGGTGCAGCTTCTTCTGGAGATTCTTTCCTCTTTCTTTTCTTCGTGTAGCTTTCTATAAATTTGTCCATCCCATCCATCCCAGCATTTTTGAGTAGTCTTGCTACTGTGTTGCTTGGCTTGGCGCCTACAGACATCCAATAGGCGATTCTTTCCTTATTGAATACAAGCTCATGTGGATTACGTGTTGGCAAATAGTGCCCCATATACTCCTTTGCTCTGCCTTTTATAGGAGCGCTATGTTCTGTTACAACTATTTTAAATGCAGGAGCATTTCTTTTGCCGGTGCGCTGAAGTCTAATTACGAGCACGTCTTGTAAAGATTAGAGCAGAAATTGATACAAGAAAAGGGAAATAGGGGATTTTATTATATTATTTTGGGTCGCGTGTCATGCTGAGGAGGCCTCGCTGTTTATCCTTCGAGATGCCCTTCGCTTCGCTTCGGGCTCCTCAGGATGACACAGCGAGGCCATCTCGAAGCATGAATCTAATGTAATTATCATCATCAGACTCTTATATTTTGGATTTTCTTTATTTTCACCTGTGGATATTCTTCTCTGATGTGATCTATCAGCTCAGATGACCTCATGTGGCATTCCTGAGCCTCCGATGAAGAGCTTGTGGTAACAGTGAGTATGTAATTATAAAACTTTGTTGCTATTACAGATTCTCCAATATTATTTTCTTTTATCCACTTGTTTGCCATGTTTATAACTTGCGAAGCACTAACCTCGTTGGAGATTCCATGTTTTTTTAAGGCCTTTGGCATTAGTACAGATACGCGATCCATTTTTATTAGGTATGTTAGGTAAATTAGGTACATTACGTATCTTAGGTACATAAAGTACCTAAAGTACCTAATGTACGTAAAGCATCTTTCTATAAACCTTTGCAGTTTCCTCTGCTGCCTTTTCCCACGAAAACTTCTTCGCATACAAAACAAGTTCGCTCCTTAATTGTTCCCGTCCGACCGGGTCGTCCGGGCGGGCATTATTCATTGTTAATTGTTCATTAATACCAGATTGAATCCCATTCACCGTCGGTTCCACAATAATTGCATTGCCATCACACACCTCCGGAAGACTTCCTCTGTTACTTGCAACCACAGGACATCCACATGCCATTGCTTCTATAGCAGGCAGACCAAAGCCTTCTTCTAGTGATGGGAATACAAAACATTCAGCAGAGCTAAGTAGTGCCGGAAGATCTTCATCTGCTACATCATTTAAAATAATTGTATTACTTCTTGTTTTAAGATTTGCAACTTCTTTACCTCCTGTTACTAGAACTAACTTAAGTTCTTCGGGGCATGCATCTATAAGAGTTTGTACGTTTTTATGTTCTTTAGCAGATCCTGTGTAAATAATAAATTTGGAATTCAAATCATATCTATTTCTTATTTCTGTTTTTTCATCTTCAGAAGCAGGCTTGAAATTATCGGATACTCCACCGTGAATCACAGTAATTTTCTCTCCTATATGTTCTCCGTAAGTTTCTTTTATAGAGTCTGCTGTGAATTGACTGACTGCAATTATGTGTGCGGATTTTTTAACTGCATTCTGCATAAGAAATTTATATGCTGATCTTTTTATGAATCCTGCTTCGTTTGGATAATGGTGAAGGATGAGATCATGAATAGTTACTACAAATGGAATTGGGCATCTAACAGGAACATTGAAATGTGGAATGTGTATTAGATCTAAATCTGCATTTCTAATTTCTCGTGGCATTTTTGTTTGTTCCCCCAGTGAGTAGTAGGGGATATCTGGACATATAAAAGAATAATCCCATGAGTCATTTCTTTTGCTAAGTTCTTTGGAGAGTTCTCTGGTGTATCTGCCTATACCAAAAGGGGTTTTTGCAAAGCGCACATCTACCCCGATAGTGTATTCTTTATTGGTCATGATCAGAGGTATCATACATTCACTTGGCAGTCAGAAACGAATAGCTGGAGGAGCGCTCATACTAGCGACTACTCAGTTTGGTGCGAGTTTTGCAGGACTAATACGTGATAGGACGCTTGCAGGTACTTTTCCTCCTGGAATAGATCAATTAGATACTGTCTCTGTATATATATCTGCATTCAGACCGTCTGATCTTTTATTTCAGATGTTTGTGATGTCTGCATTTTCTGTCGCACTAGTTCCGATGCTCGCATCGCATCTGGCACATGATCGAAAAAAGAATATGGATCAGCTCCTTACAAAAGTTCTTGTAGTTTCTGGAATTGTATTTGGAATATTGGCATTACTACTTATGGTATTTATGCGAGAGCTTGCACCTTTGTTTGTGAGTTTTCAGGGAGAAAGTTTGGAGCTATATATAAGGTTTGCAAAAATCGCATGTTTTACAAATTTCTTATTTGTAGCTGGTAATGCATTTGGTCAGTATCTGATAGTAAGGCAAACGTATTGGGCTTATGGTCTTACGCCAATTATATATACAGTGGGAACAATCGCAGGAACTATATGGCTTACAGGAGCCTTCGGTCCTTATGGTCCTATATATGGAACGGTTACAGGTGCTGTGATATATGTTTTGGTTCGTACGTGGAGTTGTATGAAGCAAGGGTTTGTAGTTAGGTGGAATAAAGATAAGGAGTCATGGTGTGAACTTCGTGAAATGGGATGGCTTATGCTTCCGCGTATGGCTGCACTTGGTGCTATGCAGTTTCAGCTACTACTTTTCGATAAAGTTGCATCTGGACTTACTCTTGGATCGGTAACTATAAATGCATATGCGAGAAATTTTCAGGCTGCAGTTGTTGGAATAGTTGGAATCGCTTTGGCTCAATCTAGCTACTCACTTTTAAGTCAGGCAATTGCACGTGGCGAGATTACAAAATTTAAATCTATTTTACGTAAAGGTGCGTTTTTGACTGTTGGATTAACAGTGCCTGCTGCAATTATTCTCGCTTTGGTTGCGCGAGTTGCTGCGATGATTGTGAATTTGAATGACGCGCAAATAGTTTCTACTTTTGTAATCGCACTTGGTTTGTATGCGATAAGTATTCCTTTTGAAAGTTTAAATCATCTACTTCTTCGTGCGGTTTATGCCACCAAGCACACTGCAGTGCCTGCTGTGCTGACAGTTATAAATGGTGCATTGGCTATAACATGCGCATGGATATTTGCTCCTTCTTATGGAGTATTTGCTTTGGCTGTAGGATTTACTGTGGGGCAGATAGTGCAGATGGTGGGGCTGTGGGGATTTTTGAGGTTGAGAGTCAAAAAAATTAACAATTAATAATGAAAAATTAACAATTAAGGAAGATTGTTTTTTAGTGGCGCGGAGCTCCTTTACCCTGAGTACAATCGAAGGGTGCACGCGTATACATGTATTATTGCTCTAATTCATATTATGTGACATAATATATGTATGACAAATGATGATACATATGAGATGTGTAGTCAGGATGTACTGCTTGCAGAGCTTGGAAGCATAGTTTCTGCTTGCAGAATCAAACATGATAATCTAGATGTATTGGCAGTTATAGATAAGATTAATTTGTATGCAAGATTATCAAGAACTCAAATGTCTGTAGTAATTTCTCCGAATCAAGTTGATTTACCAGATGATGATCAATCTCCTGTGATTTATGGTAGAGAGCTTGCAGAAATTAAACAGATGATAAATAAGCTTAGAGAAGATCATGTAAATTAATATTGCTCTATGGGCTTATAATGAACTCATGAAAAGTGTACATTTTGTAATCTCTGGAAAAGTACAAGGAGTTTTCTTTCGGGATACTGCAAAACGCATGGCCAGCCAGATTGGTATAAAGGGTTGGATTAGAAATACAGACGATGGAACTATAGAGATTTTGGCTCAAGGTAGTGAGTCACAATTAAGCGAGTTTGAAAGATGGTGTAGAACTGGTTCGCCTATGGCAAAAATAGATTCAGTGGAAAAGGAAGATATGGATTGTGGAGAGTGTGTTTCTTTTGAGATTAGATATTGAATGTGAAAACAGCTTGCCAAAACAAATGGCTTGTAGAATACTCGCATCATGAGTACAAATTTAGTTGAAGAGAGATCTGTTGCTCTACGTGAGATGAGAGTTTTGGATTTGATTTCGGAAGCAGTGGATAATACAACTTTCCGCCGAAAGCTTCTATTGGCTGCGGACATGTTGAAGCAACATTCTTTGGATGTTGAGATTGGTTATCATCCTGATGATGGTACAGGTTATGGTATGTTCACAGAATTAATGAAGACAGAATTACAGATGGAACCGGGCGTAGTGCCTGGTAGTGTCTGCAATCCCCAGGAAGCAGGAGCTTGCAATTGATAATATAGATCTATGTTAGGTTGGCAGTGCCAACCAGTGCAGAATAGAATTGTTATGTCTGAAATAGATTAGAAGTCTTCATCAGATAGTGACTCCAGACAAACAAACATATAGAATAAAACCCATGACTAAATCACCTAAAAAAATATCTCGAAATAAGAAAAATATTCTTTGGTTCGATGAACTTAGAATAAAAGACGTTCCTCTTGTAGGAGGAAAGAATGCATCGCTAGGGGAGATGTATAGTAATTTGAAAAAGAAAGGAGTGCGTGTGCCTTATGGTTTTGCCGTTACTGCACATGCATATTTCGAATTTATAAAAGAAGCAGAGATAGATGATGATATAAAAAGGATTTTAAAAGGATTAAACACTCACGACGTAGAAGATCTTGCTCGTCGAGGACAAAAAGTGCGTCACACAATTATGGAGGCAGAATTCCCAGAGCATCTAAAGAAAGAAATATGTGATGCATACGACAAGTTGTGTAAAAAAGAGAAAATGGCTCACGTAGATGTAGCTGTTAGATCGTCGGCTACTGCAGAGGATCTTCCAGATGCAAGTTTTGCAGGACAACAGGAAACATATTTGAACATAAGAGGTAAATCTCATGTTTTACATGCTTGTAAGCAGTGTGTTTCATCTCTATTTACTAACCGTGCAATTTCTTACAGAGAAGACAAAGGCTTTGATCACTTCTCTATAGGCCTTTCTGTAACTGTGCAGCGAATGGTTCGATCAGATACTGGATCATCTGGAGTTATGTTTTCTATAGATACAGAGTCTGGGTTTGAAAATGCAGTTCTTATAAACTCTGCATATGGACTTGGAGAATATGTTGTTAAAGGTGTAGTAAATCCTGATGAATTTTATGTTTTCAAGCCAACTCTCAAGCAAGGTAAAAAACCAATTCTAAAAAGAATGATTGGATCAAAGAAAAAGAAATTGGTTTACTCAGGAGAAGGGAATCATCCAACAGAAGAAAAATCAGTATCACTTATAGATAGAAAGAAGTTTTCTATAACAGACTCGCAAGTTTTGCAGCTTGCGAAATGGGCATGCATAGTGGAGGACCACTACAAAAAGCCTATGGATATGGAGTGGGCATTGGATGGAAGGACAAAACAATTGTTTATGGTTCAGGCACGTCCAGAGACAGTTCACTCTCTAAAGTCTGGAAATGTTCTAGAAGAATATTCTATAAAAGAAAGATCAAAAGTTCTTACAAAAGGTTATGCGGTAGGAGCGAAGATAGGAGTTGGAAAAGCGAGAGTCATAGAAGATGTGAAAGACATGGTAAAGTTTAAAAAAGGCGAGGTTCTAATTACAGACATAACAGATCCAGATTGGGAGCCTATTATGAAAATAGCTTCAGCTATAGTTACAGATAAGGGCGGAAGAACATCTCATGCTGCAATTGTTTCTCGTGAGCTTGGTATTCCTGCTGTTGTGGGATGTGAAGATGCAACAGAGGTTATAAAAACCGGAAAAGAAATTACGGTAAGTTGTGCAGAGGGAGAGGTTGGAAGGATTTATGACAAGAAGCTTGCTTTCAAAGTGAAGAAGACAAATCTAAAAGGCTTAAAGAGGCCAAAGACTCAGATAAAGATGAATGTAGGAACTCCTGATATTGCATTTGGCGCATCGTTTATTCCAAACGATGGAGTAGGGCTTGCTCGTGAGGAATTTATAGTGGCAGAAGCAGTAGGTGTGCATCCTCTGGCTCTAATGGAATACAAGAAGCAGCCAAAGAAAATTCGTGAACAGATAAAGAAGAAGATAGAAGGATATGATTCACCACAAGATTTCTTCGTTTCTAAGTTGGCAGAAGGAGTGGGAATGATCGCTGGAGCTTTTTATCCAAAAGAAGTAATAGTTAGACTTTCTGATTTCAAAACAAATGAATATGCAACGATGCTTGGTGGAGAGAGGTATGAGCCGCAGGAAGAAAATCCAATGATTGGATGGAGGGGTGCTTCTAGGTATTACGATGATAAGTTCAAAGAAGCTTTTGCTATGGAGTGTAAGGCTATGAAAAAAGTAAGAGATGAGATGGGGCTCACAAATCTAAAGATTATGGTTCCATTTTGTAGGACCGTAGAAGAAGGAAAGAAAGTTATAGCTCAGATGTCCAAGCATGGTCTTAAGCAGGGTAAAGATGGCCTGGAAATTTATGTGATGTGTGAGATTCCAGCAAATGTAGTTCTTGCTGAAGAGTTTGCAAAAGTATTCGATGGATTTTCTATAGGATCAAATGATCTTACCCAGCTTACCCTGGGTGTTGATCGCGATTCTCATTTGGTTGCACATGTATTTGATGAGAGAAATGATGCTGTTAAGTGGATGGTGACTCATGCAATCAAGATGGCTAAGAAGCACAAATGTAAGATCGGTATCTGTGGACAGGGTCCATCTGATCATCCAGATTTTGCAGCATTCTTAGTTGAGCAGGGGATAGATTCTATGTCTCTAAATCCAGATACGGTGCTAAAGACGACTATGATGATTCTGGAGAAAGAAAAAAGGCTGAAGAAAAGGGGTAAAAGATGAAAATTTTGATGGTAGCAAAATGAACAATGTACAATGAAAAATGAATAATTATGGAAAAAATCTTCCTTAATTATTCATTGTTAATTGTTAATTATTCATTGCCCCCGTGGGGTATACTGAAGTTATGACTACAGTAGCTACAGCAATTCCAAAAGTAGAGACCCCATATACTCGTTTTCTTACAACTCTAAATGCAGTACTAGATCACATGAATGCAGATGAGGAAGTTCGTGCAATTTTTGAGAATCCACAGCATATTCATAAAAAAACTGTATCTCTTATGCGTGATAATGGATCTGCTGAAGACTATAGCGCTTTTCGTGTTCAGTTTAATAATGCTAGAGGTCCATACAAAGGTGGAATTAGATTTCATCCAGAAGCAGATTTAGAAGAGGTGAAAGCACTGTCTGCACTTATGGCGATAAAGACTGCTGTAGTAGATGTTCCTTTTGGAGGAGCTAAAGGCGGAATTCAATGTGAGCCAAAGGGTATGAGTAGAAAAGAATTGGAAGCACTCTCTCGTGAATATATTCGTGTGATGGGAGATGCTATAGGTCCTTACACAGATTGTCCTGCTCCAGATGTAAATACAAATTCTATGATCATGGGTTGGATGAGAGATGAGTATGAAACTATCTCTGGAGTATTTTCTCCTGGAGTAGTAACCGGTAAACCAATTGAATACGGAGGATCACAAGGTAGAGATGCTGCGACAGCCAGAGGCGGATTTTTTGTTCTAGAAGAAGTTTTAGAAAGAGCGGCTATAGATCCATCGGAACAAAGAGTTGCGATCCAAGGATTTGGAAATGCTGGCGCTGCGATTGCACAGTTTTTGCACGAGAAGGGATATACAATAGTTGCACTATCTGATTCCAGAGGTGGTATATACAGTAGAGAGGGGATAGATCCATTCAAAATAAACAAGTACAAGAAGAAGACAGGGCAAGTTCGTGGTCTTTACTGTGAAGAATCTGTATGTGATGCAGGTCGTATGCAAGCAGATGGCATAGAACTAATTTCTTCTAAAGACATAATTACTTGTGATTGCGATATTTTAGTTCCTGCAGCACTAGATAATGTAATAACCGCACGTAATGCTGGAGACATAAAAGCAGAATTTATTCTGGAGCTTGCAAACGGTCCTACCACTCCAGAAGCAGATGCTATTTTGGAGAAAAAAGGAGTAAGAGTGATCCCAGATGTTTTGGCAAATGCTGGAGGTGTAACTGTTAGTTACTTCGAATGGACACAAGGAAGATCAGGAGAACAGTGGACTGCAGATAGAGTAGATAGTGAATTAAAAAGAATAATCTTGGGTGCGTATCGTGAAGTTCGACGTGAAGCACGTCGCGAAGGACTTAGTTACAGGCATGCAGCATTCCTTCTTGGAATAAAGAGGATGCTTAAGACTATGAGGGTAAGGGGATGGTGTAACGGAAGCTGCTGATTTTGAGGTCCGCTCGCTTGCTTTCTCTGGTATCAGATTAAATCTACTGATAACGTATGAGTATGTACGACACAGCAATTATTGGTCTTGGATGTGCGGGATATACAACAGCTATCTATTCTGCCAGATACAAATTAAAAACTCTTATAGTAGGTGCTCAGGAAGGTGGAATGGGTATGTCTGCTGCTGATGTAGGTAATTGGCCAGGAGACATAGAAGTTCGTGGACCTGATCTTATGGAAAGATTTAAGAAGCATGCTACGAGTTTTGATGATGTAGATATGAAGAACTCAAAAGTTGAAAAAATTGTGAAGAGTGGTGATGCATTTAAATTAATATTGGAGAGTGGAGATGAGCATGAAGCAAAATCAATTGTATTTGCGACTGGCTCAAATAAGCGACATTTAGGGTTGCCTGGAGAAGAAGAATTTTCTGGAAAAGGTGTTACGTACTGTGCAACTTGTGATGCTTTCTTTTTTAGAGGTAAAGACGTTGCTGTAATAGGAGGCGGAGATAGTGCAGTAGAGGGCGCAGCAATTGCAGCACAGTCTTGTAAGACTGTTTATCTTATTCACAGACGTAATGAATTTCGTGCGGAGCCTTATTGGGTAGATGAAATGGAAAAACGAGATAATATCGTCATGGTTCTAGAGCGAAATGTTACTGAGATTCTTGGAGATCAGAAAGTAGCTGGCGTGAAGCTGGATAAAGAATTCGAAGGCAAAGATGTCCTAGATGTAGAAGGAGTGTTTATAGAAGTTGGTTCAGATCCTGCATCGGAACTTGCGAAAGACATTGGGTGTGAGCTGGATGATAAGGGATTTGTAAAAGTAGGAGGGGATCAAGCTACCAGTGTAAGTGGTGTGTTTGCCGCTGGAGATGTATCTGATGCTAGCAACCACTTTGCACAATTTGCGACTGCTGCTGGCGAAGGAGCTGTTGCAGCAAATAGTGTGTTTAGTTATTTGCAACAGTAGTGGAGTGGCATCGGCGTCCTCGCCGATGAGATCATGCGGGCATCGTGCCCGCGAATCTGCTAGTAAGCTATAATTTCTGCCATGTGGCTTTTATTCGCGCTTCTGGCAGTCTCATTGTGGGCGATAGACAATGTGCTCTCGTCGATTATGGTAAAGCACTATGAAAAGAATGAGATCACGCTTTCATGGGTTGTTAGTGTGCTCGATATGATCTTTTTATTGCCAATACTTATATTTTTTTTCTGGCCACAACTTATAATTGATCCATATTGGATTATTAGATTTTTTCTGGCTGGCGCTTTTTCATATATTGGATGGATTCTCTTCTACTATGTTCTAAAACATATCGATGCTTCCGTTACAAATGTGGCATGGGCGATGCTTGCTATATTTGTAAGTATTGGAGGAGTGGTTTTCTTTCATGAGACGTGGTCTTTGTCACAAACCATGGGTGTTTTTTTGGCTTTGAGTGGAGTTTTTATACTTTCATATTGGCATAAGCACGTTTCGGTTATTAGAACTTTGGCCTTGTTATCACTACTTGGATTTACAAACGCGCCGTATTTTCTGGTTCAGAAAGCTGCCATGCTTTCTGATATAAATGTATTTGCTGCATTCTTTTATCCTTTTGCATCTGCAAGTGTAATAGCATTTGTTTTTCCTCTTTGTACAAAACGCAGAAATGCTGTTTTTGCACGATGCAAGAATCTTGATTTTTGGTATTTATTTATTTGTTTTTTGATTGTTACTATTTCTGCTGTTGGTTTTTATTGTATGGCGAAGGCATATTCTTTGGGCTCTGCTTCTATTGTGGTCATGGCAGAAAACATACAACCATTTATAGTTATGTTCTTCGCATGGTTTGCAGCACGTCTGGTACCAAAATATGCACCAAGAGAACTTTTAACCACACAGTCTATATATGTGAAGCTAACTACATTTGTAATGGTATTTGTAGGCTTAGGGCTTCTTTCAGTTGGCTAAATAATAGGGTGTGGCATCGCTGTCCTCGGCGATGAGTTGCCCGCAGCTTCCCAGCTGCGGGAATAGATGCGGGCTAAAAGCCCGCACCAACACATCGGCCAGGAGGCCGATGCCACAAAATTTGTATTACAAAATATGCCACTTTATGACATGTTTCTCTTGCAGATATTCCAGAAATCACTATCCTATGCAGGCTATGCCACGTGGGAAACGCACAGTTTTTGCCGGGTTCTGTAAAGAATGTAACCGCCGTAATAGGACGGTACGTTTGCACAGACAAAAAGCAAATGTCTCTTGGAAGGACTTTGGTCCTACAGATGGCAAGTATTCTAAGTATTGTTCAGTATGCAAAAAGAGGACAGAGATTAAGCTGAAGGAGGAGAGGCATAGTAAGTAGGGCTTTAGGAAGTTGTATCTTCAATATTACCTATGAATTTGAAGCATCTTTACCTTGGGATTGTAGAGCTTCTAATATATCTGATCGCACAGTAGATACTTTTTCATTTCTTACATTTTTTGGGTGATCACATCCTGGATGTGCATTAAAAGTACTTGTCCATCGTGAGACATCGAATTGATTAGATCCAGCATGTGTACTTCTTCGTGAGCTCAGAATTACGGTACAGGGCACAGTATCTTCGGACTCATTCACAGCCCCGTACCAGTACTTCTTCGTGAGCTCAGAATTACGGTACAGGGCACAGTATCTTCGGACTCACACTGCGCACTTCGTGCTTGTGTTCGTCTCGAATTCAACTGTGGTGTACATCCGTGCATAAAAAGTGTGTTCAAAACATGAATACATAGTGTGATCAACGTGAAGTGGATTACAAGGCTCGACAGGGGGGTTTTTCCTTTTTATAGTGCGCTTATTCCTGAACACGCAATTTGTACAACTCACTTGCCACCATCATAGGCAAAAAGTTAAAGGACTCATATGGTTTGAGTACAGATATTATTCTGACTCCACCATCTGATATGTCCCATGGTGATCTAACTACAAACGTTGCTATGCAGGTGAGTAAAAAAGTTGGTAAGAACCCAAAAGAGATTGCAAAAGAATTGATCAGTGAATTAGAAGGTGCAGAAGACATAGAGTCTGCAGAGATTGCGGGTCCTGGATTTATAAATATAACGCTTACTATAGCCGCTAGATTGAAGTTGCTACTTAGAGCACAAGCTTTGTGCAATCCTCAGGAAGAGCGCTCAAAAGAGGCTCCTATAATTATAGAATACTCCAGTCCAAATATTGCAAAGCCACTTGGGGTACATCACATTCTTTCTACTGTTATAGGTCAGGTTGTTGCGAATCTATACCGACATCTTGGTTATAAGGTAATCACAGTGAATCACATAGGGGATTGGGGTACACAATTTGGAAAATTGGCAGTTGCCAACAAGAAATGGGGCGAGAAGGACATGAAAGAGTGCTGCGTAGATGATCTACTTGCTCTCTATATTCGTTTTCATGATGAATCAGAAAAAGATGCAGGGCTCGAAGATAAAGCAAGAGCTGCTTTTAAGAGTCTAGAGCAGGGAGATAAGGAAATGAGAGGGTTCTGGAAAAAGGTTGTAGATATATCTATGAAGGAGATTAAGGAGACATACAAAAGACTAAATGTGGCTATCGATCATGATCATGGAGAGAGTTTCTATGAAGATAAGATGCTTTCAGTGCTTGATGAAGGAAGGGAAAAAGGAGTTTTCAAAGAAGGAGAGAAGGGGGCATTAATTGCAGAGTTCCCAGAAGAGAGCAATCTACCTCCTGCAATTGTACTTAAGGCAGATGGATCCACTATTTATCACACACGCGATCTAGCAGTTATCAAGTACAGGATGGAACAGTGGCATCCAAAATCTTCTATGTATGTTGTGGATATTTCACAAAAATTACATTTTGAACAGTTATTTGCAATGGCGAATCAGCTTGAGTGGGATCTTCCTGAGCTTGAACATGTGATCTTTGGTCATATGAGTCTTCCGGACGCGAAGATGAGTACAAGGAAAGGTAATATCATAAAATTAGAAGATGCACTTGATGAGGCTGTAAAGCGCGCAGATAAGCTTATTTCTGAGAGGGAGACGATAGTTGCAGAAAGCGAAAAAGAAGAGCTTTCCGAGATGGTTGGAATTGGAGCATTTGTATATACGATCCTGAGTCAGAACAGAAAAAGTAATATTGTATTTACATGGGATAAGGCTATGACCTTCGAGGGTAATAGCGGTCCATATATTCAATACACGCACGCACGAGCAAAATCTGTTTTGAGTAAGGCAGAAATAGATAAGATTGATCCACCATCGGATATTGAAAGCTTAGAGAATCATGAGCTTATGCTTATGAGACACATGGCAAAGTTTCCTGCAGCTCTTGAACAAGCAAGAAAAGATGCCATGCCCCACAAGCTTACACAGTACTTGTATGAGCTTTGTCAAAATTACAATTCCATGTACAACGCATTACCAATTATAAAGGCTGATGAGCCGCAAAAAGCTCTACGTCTTGCTCTTACTAAATTAACTGCGGACATATTAAAAACTGGCGCAGAAATCCTAACCATTCGTGTTCCTGACCGAATGTAAATTTTATTTACCCTATTTACCAATTTACTATCATGCAGCGTCCGATCGTAACATTCCTGATCCTTGCATCATTTGGAATTCTGTTCGTAGGTTAGTAGCTTTATGCTTTCTTGGCTTATACAATTGAAATAAATGATTGCAACAAACATCAAGGCGTATGCCATGGTAATTCTATATTCAGCATTTTCTCTGTCCCTTGTAGGCTGCGGTGGAGGCGGGGATTTTGAAGATTCTTTTTCTTTTACAGAAGAAGATGCAGAAGAAATTTCTGCACTTTTAGACAGAATAGAAGATGAACAAGCAGATTCAATTGCCCCAGATCAGGAGGGTGGGTCTGGATTAAACCCAGATGTTGTGTTGGATGTTTCTCAGGCACATAGATATGCAAAGCTGCGTACAAGTGTAGGCTCAGTTGGCGAAGATACATTTCGTGTGACGAATGTATTTTTAAATGTAAGAGAAGGTGCAAGTGTTCATTCGAAGCAAGTCGAACAATTAAAAGAGGGTGATTTGATAAGATTGCTTGATTTCCCGAATTCAAGATGGGCACATGTAGAACTAGTAGATGGTAGAAAGGGATATGTTTCTACTGCTTACATTGCTCAAGTTGTGACAGAAGAAGACTTAGCCTCAGTAAAAAAGAAGTATGAAGGGTTGTATGAAGTTAATTTTAATTTCCTTAATGTTCGTAGTGAGCAATCGAGTCAATCGCAGAAATTAGGTGAACTGATAGGTCATCAGTTAATAAGACCTATTGCAATAGAAGGAAAATGGGCAAAGGTTAATTTGGATGGGAAAGAAGGATTTGTGTCTTCGGATTATCTGAGGCCATTTTTACCTTCATTTATTGTTCGTCAGGAATATTTTTCTGTTCCGGTACTTCATTATCGTGGAGACGATTCGGAGGTTGCAGATGCACTTGTTAAACATATTGCTTTCCTTAAATCGAATGGAAGGAAGATAGTGACGATGTCTGATTTTTATCAGACTCTTGAGCAGCAGGAAGAAAGAGATATAAGGCTTTCGGGTGAAAGTGTGATACTCGTGGTCTCTGAAGTAACTGCAGAGACAATGCGTGATATTGCAGATGCTTTGCGAGCTTCCGGAGTAAGTGCAACATTCTTCATAAGAACAAATCAGATAGGAACTGACGGCATATCTCCACAAAGCTTGAAAACACTTTCAGCAAATGGGAATGATGTGCAATCTGCAGGGCACAAAGGTGAAGATCTAAGAGCTCTTACAAATTCAGAGATAGCATTAGATTTTGCACAGAGTAGACAAATACTTGAGGATGTAACGGGGAGAGATGTTTTGTCTGTTATGTATCCAAGAGGAGGTGTAAATGATCGTGTAGCAGATCAGGCAATTGAGACAGGATACCTATTTGGATTAACTCTTACTCCTTCTATTGGAAGCGAAGGTTTCAGTCGTTCACAATTCCTAAAAATGCCATCGAATCTGGTTACTGCTACTACTACAGAGGGGACTTTGAGGATGTTGGTTGGATTGTAGGACGGTAGCGCAGTAGGACGGTAGGACGGTAGCGCAGTAGGATTTTAGGGTCCTTCGACGCGCTCGTTTGCGATGGGCAAACTCACTTGCTCAGGATGACATGTTTGTTGTTTGAAAATATTTAATATGTCATGCTGAGCCGTACTGAGCGAGTAGAACTGGAAGCGGAGCGAGCTTGCGAGTGATGCTTCAGTTCTAGGAGGCGAAGTACGTGTCGAAGCACTGTTAGTGCTAAAATCGAAATTAATGCTTCTAGATTTCATATTTCCTAAGTACTCTTTACGTGACACAGAAGGCGAATGGATAACTGAGTCCGAGATTCCTTATCTTAAGTCCTATCCTCATATTTTTGAGAAATCTAGCTTAAGATCAATGGGTATCAAGAATATAGATAGATTATTTTCTGCAGGTAGCTATAGAGATTGTCCACTTATGAGAAAGGCAATTTCTACTTTTAAATATAAAAGAATCCCCGGATTAAGTATGTCTTTACAGAAAATATTGTCAGATGCTTTGAATAAGTCTTTTTCTATGAGAGGTAATGCATGTGTATGTCCTGTTCCGCTTCATTTTACTCGTCTTTTTCATCGTGGATTTAACCAGGCAGAGATTCTTGCATCTAGAGTGTCAGAAGATTTCGAAATTCCTATGGAAAGAATGCTTAGAAGATGTCGTCCAACAGGAAATCAAACAAGAAGAAATAAAGAAAAAAGATGGAAGGCTATGCAGAATGCATTTCGATTAAATAGGGGATTTGCCGAAGATTTGCCATACTGTGTCTACTTGGTAGACGACTTATTTACTACTGGTGCGACCATGGAAGAATGCGCAAAGGTTCTTAAGAATGCTGGGGTTATCAAAGTTGAGGGGATAGTTCTGGCGTGTGCGTGATACAGATATTTTTTTTAAATGTGTTAGCACATGGATAAAGAGACACCGCAATATGACTTCTGTGGAAAACTTTTATTTTTTCCACATCCACTGATAGCATGCGCTGCCCACTATGAGTTTTTTATTATCAACAATAGCATTTTTTGTACTTCTAACTCTCCTTGTTCTAATTCATGAGCTCGGACACTTTGTTGTCGCAAAATGGTCAAAAGTGACTGTAGATGAGTTCGGATTTGGATTGCCTCCAATGGCAAAAAAACTTTTTACATGGAAAAATACACTTTTCTCTCTCAATTGGATTCCTTTTGGAGGATTTGTTCGGATGAAGGGTGAAAACAGTATGGATCCTAATGTAAGAAATCTAAAAGGCAGCTTTGCTGCTGCATCTATACCGAAAAGGCTTGCCATCTTAATGGCAGGAGTTTTTATGAATTTTATTTTGGCAATATCTATTTATACTGCTGGATTTTGGTTATTTGATTGGGTGCCAACTTACTTAAGCGTGGAGTCTTTGAACGTAGCTGAGAGTAGGGGGGATGCTGTGGTTGATTGGGGACTTTATGTAACAGAGATTTCATCGGGTGGCGGTGCAGATGGAGCAAATGTAATGACTGGAGGAGTGCTTATGTCTGTAAATGGAAATAGCGTCTTTAACGTAGATGATGTTCTTGTTGAGCAAGAGGGGAAAAGTAGTGTGGAGTACGTTATAGAATATAAATTAGAGGAAGCAGAAGAGGTAAAAGAGACAGAGGAAAAGAAGTTTATTGTGCAGGTAGATAATGGAAAGACTGGTATTGCGCTTTCTAGAATTGCTACGAATATAGAAATCAAAGATGTAAATTTCTTTGGAGGTATTGGGCTTGCCTTGCGTGAATCATGGACAGTTACTTCTGGCACTGTCGATGGAATAACTTCGTTATTTAAATCATTAATATTTGTACATGGTGTCCCGGAAGGTATTGCAGGAATAGTTGGGATAGCACAATTAACTCATAATTCTATTCAAGAAGGCATGATGGTTTATTTGAGGCTTGTGGCATTGCTTAGTCTTAGTCTTGCAGTTCTAAATATTCTTCCATTTCCTGCACTTGATGGAGGGAGGGTAGTGTTTGTTATTGTTGAGATGATAATTAGAAAGCCTGTTAATCGAAGGCTGGAAGTTATTACAAATGCAGCAGGAATTATATTTCTTATGGCTGTTATGGTTGCAGTCACTTGGAACGATATTTTGCGTATATTTTCTTCATAAATATGAATATATCCCAAGCAAAATCTATGTGGGTTTCCGTACTTGGTAAGATTGAGTCTGAAATTCAACGTCCAATGCTTATAACTTGGTTCAAAGATACTGCAATTCTTGGGAAAGAGGATAATAATTTGATTGTAGGACTTCCATTACCTATGTTTTTGAATTGGCATCTAGAGCATTACAGAGAGCCTACTTTGAAAGCTGTAAAAGAGATCGATCCGAGTATTGAAAAGATAGTTTATAAAGTAGATCTTTCTCTTAGGGATGATGAAATGAGAACAGTTGATCTTATAGGTATGAATCCTTCAAAAAAGAGGAGGAAATTACCAAACAAGCCAGAGGTTAAAATTGCTGGAGGGCTAAGAAGTAAAATGCTAAATCCAAAATATACTTTAAATAATTTCGTTGTAGGAGGCAGCAATAGATTGGCACATGCTGCTGCTATTGCTGTTGCAGCTCAGCCTGGTGGAAAGTACAACCCATTCTTCATATATGGAGGAGTTGGACTTGGTAAAACACATCTTCTTCAGGCTATTGGCAATGGAGTATTGGGTTCAAATCCTGAGGCTACTGTTCTCTATACAACTTCTGAAGATTTTACCAATCAGGTAATAGAAGCTATAAAACATCAGAAGATGGAACAGCTTAGGCGTAGATATCGTCAGGTTGATACTTTGATAATAGATGACATTCAATTTTTTGCTGGGAAAGAAAGAACGCAGGAGGAATTTTTTCACACATTCAATACTCTCCTAGAATCAGGAAGGCAGGTCATCATAAGTTCAGATAGATCTCCTAAAGATTTACATGCATTACCAGATAGATTGAAATCTAGATTTGAGAGGGGAATGGTAGCAGATGTACGTATGCCTGATTACGAGACGCGTGTTGCAATACTTAATGATAGAGCAAAAGAGTATGAACTTTTTCTAGATCAGAAAGTTATGGCATTTATTGCAGAAAACGTAACAGATAGTGTTAGAACTTTAGAAGGTGTTCTTATGCAAGTATTTGCACAATATGAACTTGAGCATCAAATGCCTACTTTGAATTCTGTGGTTAATATTTTGAAAAAGCTTTCTCGTGATCCATCTGAAATTTCAGAAGAAGTTGGTTTTGAACAGCCTACTCAGAGAGCTGCAAGACTTGAAGATATTTTGGAAAGTGTAAGCAAATATTATTCTGTTCCTATACAGGATATGATTGGCACATCTAGGATACGAAATGTGTTGATCCCTAGGCAGATAGCTATGTACATAGGTAAGAAATATTTGAATGTAAGCCTAGTCCAGCTAGGAGAAAGATTCTCAAACAGAGACCATTCCACTGTTTTGCATGCAATAAATAAAATAGAGAAAACAGTTCAGAAAGATCCGAATATGCTTAGGGAAATAAGCACAATAGAAAAGGATGTTGGGGTGAGGAAATAGTGAATTTATAGATGACAACTCACATAAACGCGCTTAGAATCTTACGGTCATGGACTTGATACAATTCAAATCGCTTACTTGGCATAATCTAGTAAGTCCTTCCGAGGGGGATTTGAATGAACTCAAAGATAAATATGGGTTTCATGAATTAGACATAGAAGATTGCATGAGTGAGCACGAGCGACCAAAAATAGATGAGTATGATGACTATTTATTTTTAGTTTTACATATTCCGTATTATCAAAAGGGGAGTAAGCGCATATTGAATGCCGAGATACATATGTTTATTGGTGATGGATATCTAATTACTTTGCATGATGGAAATCTGCAAGTGCTCAATACTTTTTGGGATGAGATTATGGGATCTGAAGATGCAAAAGATAAATATATGAGTCAGGGTGCTGGCTTATTTTTGTATGAGCTTATAAATGCATTTTTTGAATCTAGCTTTCCTCTTATAGACAATATAAATAGGAAGATAAAAAAATTAGAAGGAAATATTTTTGAAGAAGAAGATGAAGAAAAAACACTACGTGTTATTTTGGAGTTAAAAAGAGGGATAATCTCTATGAGAAGAATTCTTCTCCCTCAAAGAACTGTAGTTGCTTCTCTAGAACACAAAAGTAAAAAGTTTATTGCAGAGAACCTAGACGTATATTTTGACGATGTACAAGATGCAATTGAGCAGCAGTGGTCTATGCTTGAAACAGCAAAAGAAGTTATAGGAGCATTACAGGAATTACATGAGTCTTGGATTCAGAATAAGACCAATAGAATTATTCGTATTCTGACTGTATTTTCTGTGACTATGCTCCCTCTTACGGTGATTACTGGAATATTTGGTATGAATGTAGATCTTCCTTATTCACATGATCCTTGGGCGTTTATTGGCATCTCTGCGATTTTATTTTTGATACTTATAGGAGCGCTTGCTTACTTTGGATGGAGGAAGTGGCTATAAATCGCTTTGCGATAATGAATAATTAACAATGAGTAATGAACAATTAAAGAAAGGCGTTGTAATTGGAGTTGTTGTGGTGGTGCTTGTTGCTTTCGTTATGATTGTTCCAAGGTCAGTACATTATTTTCAGATTAAAGAAGCAGAAGAAAAACTCATCACTGATTATTCATCATTGATTGCTAATTTAAATGTTCCTTTCACTACCCAGGCTCCATATGGCAATTGGGATATGCCATATCAGGAAGCATGTGAGGAGGCATCGGTGCTTATGGCTATTAGATATTCTTTCGATAACGAAATACTTGATGCAGAAGATGCAAATGCAGGAATTTTAGATTTAATTAAAGCAAATGAAGAAATTCTTGGATATCCAGTTGATCAGACTGTAAGCCAAGTACTTGATTTGATACTAGAAATAGACCCCAAGATTCCTGCTCGAATAATTGAAAATCCAAATGTGGATGATCTGAAATTGGAGCTTGATAATGGCAATGTAATAATAGTGCCTGCAGCAGGCAGGGAGCTTAAGAATCCATTTTTTAATAGACCGGGCCCTGTTTACCATATGCTTGTTTTGCGTGGATATTCTGATGATAAGTTTATAACTAATGATCCAGGAACGCGTAGGGGAGAAGGTTATTTGTACGAATTTGATAGGATTATGAATGCGATGCAGGACTGGGACACAGATCATGAAAAGCGGGTTGTAGTAGTTGGGCAAATGGCTACGAGCGAAATTAACAATTAACAATGTATAATGAATAATTATGGAGAAGTCTTCCTTAATTGTTCATTGTTAATTATTCATTGTTCATTAAAATAAGAGCATGATCACTATCAAAAATCTATATGCAAGGCAAATCCTCGATTCCCGTGGAAATCCAACTGTAGAAGTCGATTGCACACTTTCAGATGAATCTTTTGGTCGTGCAGCTGTTCCTTCTGGTGCATCTACTGGTACTCATGAAGCTTTGGAGCTTAGAGATGGAGACAAAAATAATTATTTTGGAAAGTCAGTACTTAAGGCAGTTTCTAATGTGAACGATATTATTTTTGGAAAGTTAAATGATAAGGATGTATCAAATCAAAGAGATGTAGATAATTTACTTCTTGAGATCGATGGAACAGACAATAAATCAAATTTAGGTGCAAATGCTATCCTAGGTGTTTCGATGGCAGTTTGTAGAGCAAGAGCTGCTTCCGAAGGAAAACCTCTGTGGAGATCGCTTGCTGATCAATTTGATGTAAAAGATGCACCTATTATACCTGTTCCTCTTATGAATGTTCTAAATGGTGGTCAGCATGCTGATTCTGGTCTGAGTATTCAGGAATTTATGATAGTTCCTTCGGAATTTTCTTCTTTCTCGGAAAGACTTCGTTCGGGGGTAGAAATATTTCATACATTAAAAAAAATACTTAAAGAAAATGGTCACGTAACTGCAGTCGGTGATGAAGGAGGCTTTGCCCCAAGGCTAAAGACGAATCGTGAAGCGCTAGAGCTACTTATGGAAGCAATAAAAATTGCTGGTTACGAAGACAAAGTAAATCTTGCATTAGATGCTGCTGCATCTGAATTTTGCGAAGATGGTAGATATAGCGTAGATGGTAAAAAAATATCTTCAGAAGATCTAACTAATTATTACAAAGAGCTCATCAAAGATTTTCCTATAGTTTCTATAGAAGATAGTCATAGTGAAGATGATTGGGACGGCTTTGTATCTATGCAAAAGGAAGTTGGATCAGATATACAACTTGTTGGTGACGATTTGTTAGTAACAAATGTAGAGCGTATAAAAGATGGAATTGAAAAACAGGCAGCAAATGCAGTGCTTATAAAGCTAAACCAGATAGGTTCTGTAAGCGAGACTGTAGATGCTATAAATCTGGCTAAATCTGAAGACTGGAAATCTGTTATAAGCCACAGAAGCGGAGAAACTGAAGATGTCTTCATTTCTCATCTAGCGGTTGGTACAGCTGCTGGACAGATAAAGACAGGGAGCCTGTCTAGGACTGATAGAATTTGCAAATACAATGAACTTCTTAGGATAGAGGAGAAATTATAGGACAAAATTTTGGTAATGATCTACAATTCTTTTCCAATGCTACAATCACGTAGGCGCCGCAGGCAGGTTTCTTATAGGGCTCATGAGGGTGGCAAGTTACACATATGGCGCAAAATAGCGATTGGAGCGTTTGTTGTGTTGTTATTTGTGTGGGGAGGAGTTCATGTTATTCAAATTTTTTCGCCAGAAGCACATGGAAGTAGAGTTTCTACTTCACTTTATGTGGGAGACAGAGGAAGAGTAGATGTGGTAATAGGAGGTGAGAAGGATAAACAAAGAGCAGAATCTGGACTTAGGCTTTACGATGGAGATCGCGTTATTACAGATGGCAGTTCATATGCGATTCTTAATTTTTTCGATAAAACTAGAATTAAACTAGATTCAGGTACAGATGTAATTTTGAATGAAGTGTCCACAGGACAGAATTCATCTGTAATATCTTTGGATATAGAAAACGGAAGTATTTTTATTGAATCAGGTACTGGCTCAAATGTTTCTAGAGTATTTACTTCTAGTCGCGCACGTTACGAAGTTCCTCCTAAATCGGAAGTCATACTTGGTGATGATATTTATGTTTTCGATTCATCTGGACCTGGTGTAAATGTTCTAGTAACTATTTCTAGTAGAACATTTGCAAACGTGATTGTTGGCGAGGGACAACAGCTCATAATAGATCCAATAAAATTGAAAGAAGTAAAAGAAGAAGGCAGGGATCCATATGAACTTAGAAGCGTGTTGGATGATAAGATTCTTTCTTCCAATTTGTATCTAGCCTCTAGAGAGAAGTCAGAAGAAGCAATCGTTGTTGAAGAAGAGGATAATCTACTGGATGAAGATGGTGATTTTCTCACTATTTCAGAGCCAACTGATGGTGAGCTGGTACAAGGAAGCGTAGTAGTGGTGAAAGGTCATGTCGGAAGCAGAATAGAAACTGTTAAAGTGAATGGATATGATGCGGACCTAGATGGAAAAGATTTTAGAAAAGAAATAGCGCTTCCAGAAGAAGAAAGTTTTTCTGTAGATATAAAAGGAGAAAACAGAGATGGATTGATAATTGCAGAAAAATCCATATCTCTTTCTCGTGATATAAATCCACCTGATTCACCGATAATTTCATCTCCAGGAGGATCAGGAGATACAATTCAAATAAGCGATGAGGTATTTGAAATATCTGGAACAGCATCTGAGGATGCTGTTGGAGTTATAGTAAATGGCTATAGGCTTCAGAAATATGTTCCAGGAAAAAAATGGAGTTATGTAGCAGATTCTAAGCTTGGAAATGTTCGTATAGGAGAAAATACATATGAAGTAGTTGCTATAGACAGAGCTGGCAATCTCAGTGAACCTTCGAGGATAATAGTTGTCTGGAAAGCAGAACCATTAAAACCATCAGAAGATGGTATTCGTAATGAAACATCGTATGTCGAACCAGGATCTTTACGAATAATTGCTCCTACAAATGATGGATCTACTTTTATAACCTCTGATAAAGAGGTTCTAATAGAAGGTGAAACTTCTGCAGATACATATTCATTAAGTATTAATGGATTCACTCTGACTTTATATGAGCCAGGAAAGACAACTTGGAATTATATTGCAAAAGAAGATTTTGGTAATTATAGAAGTGGAACAAATAGATTCACTATTGTTACGAGAAACGAAGAAGGGAAAATACTTGATGTTTTGAGATACTTAATTGAGAAAAGATAATTTTGTTATTTATACTTCATTGTGCCAGTATTTGCGTATGATACCAATTTACACTTTAATCATCACAGTGTGTATAAGTAATATTTTAAAAAATAGCGGCGTAGCGGGATCGCCGGTTAGTTTTAGTGACATAAGAAAAATCGATAAATATTTTTTTAAACGCGAAGCCGTATGGATATAGATATTTTGTACGAGGATAGCAATTGCTTTGTAATCAATAAGCCATCTGGACTTACTGTGCACCCTGCTGCAACAACTAAGGATGAGAAAACTTTGGTTGAGATCTTGGAAGAGGAGAGGGGAGAAAAAGTTTTTTTGGTACATAGATTGGACAAAGGAACAACTGGATGTTTACTTATCGCAAAATCTCAAGATGCATGTGAGAAGTTGCAAGAGCAATTTAGAAGTAGATCAGTAAACAAAAAATATTTTGCAATTTGTTACGGAGTTCCGGATCAAAAACAAGCAATAATTGAATCGCCAGTTGGCAGAAGCTTGATAAATAGAACAAAGATGTCACTTTTTAAAACTAGTAAAAGTCGTGATGCTATTACTAATTATAAAGTGATTTCAGAGGCAGGGGATTTATCGCTTTTGCAGTGTAAAATAGAAACAGGTCGCACTCATCAAATACGTGTGCATCTTCGTTATATAGGATGTCCTATTTTGGGTGATGATAAATACTTTACAGATGCAAGCGATAAAGTATCTAAAGGCTTTGATATAAATAATATATGTTTACACGCAGCAGAGCTCATATTTATGCCTATAGATAGCAAAGATAAGCAGATTATCAATGCTCCTATCCCTGAGTATTTCAAATATAGTGCTAAAAAATGTGGATTGTCTTTGTAGTGCTCCGCTCGCGTGCTGCCTACACACTGGCTACTTTTTCGTCGTCCTACTCAATTCAAAGTGCTATGCTACACGCAGCTTATGCGCCTTGTTGAAGTTGCAAAAAAACTTGGCATAACAGGACAAGAACTGCGAAGGGAACTATCGCAGGTAGACTTTGGTGTTAAGCCAACAGATAGAGAGGTGCCTGATGGTCTTGCACAGGGAATACTTCGTTTTGTTGCAAATAAGCGCGGTATAGAAATAAAAGAAGATGATGATCTAGAAGATTCTTCAGATGATGTTGTAGTAGAAGAAAAAGAAGTAGATTCTAGTGTTCCTACTTCTGATACAGAAGATTCATCAGATGATGAAGACTCTTCAAATAAAAGAGTGCATGTGCTTAGAAAATTATCATTGGATGATGTTTCTGCGGAGGCAGTAGAAAAACAAAAGGCAGCAGCTCCTAATGCTCCAAAGAGAACAAGGCAAAAAGCGGTAAGACTTCCGGAGAAAGCTGCAGAAAAGAAAGGTGGTACAAAACAAGAGCAAATAAAAAGAAAAGATGGCGTTGTATATTTACCAGAGGTAATTACTGTTAAAGAATTTGCTGAAAAAACTGGAGTTCAAATCCCAAAAGCAATAAGTGTATTGATGAAAAATGGAGTAATGGCAAATATGAATCAGGATATAGATTTTGATAGTGCTGCAATTGTTGCCGCTGAACTTGGGGTAGATGTGAAGAAAGAAGAAGCAAAAGTATCAGCAGAAGGACTTCTTGCTGGTAACCTAGAACAGCTTATAAAAGAAGATGATAGTGCTCTTCTAAAAGAGCGTCCTCCTGTTATAACTGTTATGGGACATGTTGATCATGGAAAAACAGCAATCTTGGATGCAATTAGAAAAACAGATGTAGTTTCGCAGGAAGCTGGAGGCATAACTCAATCAATAGGTGCACATCAGGTAGAACATGACGGCAAGAAGGTTACATTTTTAGATACTCCAGGACATGAAGCATTTACTTCTATGAGAGCTCGTGGTGCTCAAATTACAGATATAGTTATATTGGTAGTTTCTGCAGATGAAGGAATAAAGCCAACAACAATAGAAGCTATAAATCATGCAAAAGATGCGAATGTTCCTATCATAGTTGCAATAAATAAAATTGATACGGAAAGATCTGATCCAGAAAAAGTAAAAGGTGAACTCGCACAGCATGATTTGCAAGCAGAAGATTGGGGAGGAAAAACTCCAACTGTTTTATGTTCTGCAAAAACAGGGCAGGGGATAAATGATCTACTCGACTGCGCTTTGATACTTGCAGAGATTTCTGAGCTAAAAGCAAATCCAGATAGAAATGCAGTTGCGACAATAATAGAAAGTAATTTAGATCCTTCATTAGGCCCTGTGGGATCTATTGTTGTAAATGCAGGCACTCTGAAGGTTGGAGATGTGATTGTATGTGGAGTTACATCTGGAAGGGTAAAATCCATGATAGATTCACACGGTAATCGTATGGAAGAGGTAGGTCCTTCTGGAGCTGCACAGATTTCTGGATTAAATGATGTCCCAGAAACTGGTGACATCTTGCAGGTGGTAGAAAAAGAATCTGACGCCAGAAAACTTATAACAGAAATAATAGAAGTGAGAGAGTCTCAAAAGAAGAGAGGCATAGGTGATCTAATAAGTCGTATATCGGCAGGTAAGCTTGCAGTACTCAGAGCAGTACTCAAGGCAGATTCTCTAGGTTCTTTGGAGGCCATAGAAGCTTCTCTTGCCAAGATGAAGACAGATAGCGGAATATCTACAAAGCTAATACATAGCTCTGTAGGAAGCGTATCCGAAAGCGATGTGATGATTGCTGCTGCTAGTGATGGAATAGTTCTTGGATTCAATGTTTCGTTTTCTTCTCATGTAGAAAAAATTGCATTAGAAAATGGAGTACAGATTCGCAATTATGGAGTTATATATGAACTTTTGGATGAAGTAGAAAGCTTGCTAGAGGGAATGGTTGAAGAGGAAGAAACAGAAACCATAACTGGTCATTTAGAAATAAGAGGCGTCTTCTTCCGAAAGAAATCTGAACAAGTTGTTGGTGGTAAGGTTACAGATGGATATCTTAAGAGAGTTCCATTTAGATTACAGAGAGATGGTAAAGATATAGGCACTGGTCGTATTACTTCTCTTAAGCGCGTAGAAAAGGATATAAAAGAAGCAAAAGAAGATAGTGAGTGCGGAATGCGCATCGATTGCTCCGTTCAGGTTGAAGAGGGCGATGTAATAGAAGGGTACGTAAAAGAACTTAAGAAGAAGGCTTAGTCTCTTATCTCTTTTACTATCACACTTACCTTTTCTAGATCTTTTCTAAGTTCTAGTGATTTTGCAAGAAATGCATATCTCTCTTTACCTAAAATATTCTTATCATTAAGGATAAGAAGTATATTTTTATCGTCATTGTCTACAAATTTTGTAATAAATTCTTCAGATAACACCTGAGGTGTTTTTCCTTTAAGTTCTTTTTCTAGCATTTTTCTTTTGTCATTATCTTCATTAAGCATGCCACATGCTTCATCTATTAATTTAGACGCTGTTACTGGACCTACTTTTTCTACAAGGCTAACAAAATCAGGATTTTGTGAGAGTCTCTGTGTAATGTCTGTTGTTTTTTTAAGCTCTGTTTTTTTGGACATATCTACTCCTGCAAGATTGAGAGTTGCAAGTCCATATCCTACGGTAAGCATATCTGTAAATTCCAAATCTTCTCCTCCGGCAATTTTCTTCCCAGTTGTTATAGCGCTAAGCGTGAACATAAGTCCAGCACCTCCTAGAAGCAGCATTTTCCCAGCTTTGTATGGTGCACTTCTCTTTGTTCTTTTCATAGTTTCTATTTCCCATTGAGATCGTATGTAGCCAGAAGGGTCTTTGCTTCTTATGAGTGCTAATTGATTTTCTACCATTTCTATTCTTGCTAGAGTCGCTGCATGACCTTCTGGAGATGTTTCTTCACTTATTACTGAGTTCCTTAAGAGATTTAGAGTTTGTTCCATTTCTGCTATTTTTCCAAACATTGGTCTATTTGGATTCTTGTCACATAAGTCATTCTTTCCCCCTGAGAGAGCCTTTGTTATTTGATCTTCTATCTTTATAAGGTCTTTTTCTGTTTTTTGATTTGGAGAATTTAAATCTATAAATGAGAGGGAATTCCCATTTTGCTTTAATGCTTCATGATCAATATTAAGTTGTGTAGCTATTTTGTCTGACAAGCTTCTTCTATGTGCGAGTACTTGTTTTAAATGTTGATATGTAGGTTCCATATCCTTATTTCCATTTATATCTACAGTAGGTACGTTTGAACTCATTGCCTTTCTGGTTTCTAGAGATTGAATTTCTTTCTCTGCAGCAATTCGTTCCTCAGTTTCCATATGAGACATTATTGCTTCCAGTCTCTTTTCTGAAATTAGTAAGTCTGTATAAGATTTGAATCTTATTTTTTCTTTGGGTTGCTCAGCCGATTCTGGCCCTTGTAATTGCATTTATTATGGTGATGGATATAACTTTTTAAGCTCTTCTACGATCTTATCGTCTCCTCCTCCTGCTTTTTGTATGTCTTCTATTTTGTCTATAACTTCTTGCATTCCATTTTTGATATCATTTGTAGCTCCTTTTTCTTTGTCTTCCTTCAATGCTTTTAGTACTTGATCTGCATTTAGGCTAGTTGTGTTTATAAAGCCAGCTGCTTCTTTTGCTACTTCTTTTACGGTGTCGTCTTTATTTTTACTGGCATCAACTTTGAAATTCATAACACTTCTTGGATCAGTGCTACTACTTACACTCTGAAAATGTTCAGCTTTTGAAATCATGTCAGACTTTTCTCCGCTGGAAAGCTTTGGAAGAGATCCAACAAAGGTCTTCATCAATGTTGAATTAGTTGCTATTTCTCTGGCCTCATTTGTATCTATTGGCCTTCCAACACTATTTGAAATATCAGAAAGCTTCTTTGCAAAAGTGTCTAGTTGCTTAGATGCATTTCCATTGTTTGTATCTTTAAGAATATCTCTTAACTGATTCAGCTGACCATCATTGGTGATATTTTTTGATAATTCAGTGGTCTTATCTATCCTTTCTTTATTCACAGCCCCACTGCCACCACCACTACCTTTTCCCAGTGCAAGGTATGGATTTCCAGAGCCAGATCTCTTAAGCATATTTGCGTAATTAGCTATTCCACCCTTACCACCTCCCGGCATAGGCATAATAGGAGCATATCCAACTGCATTTACGGCAGTCTTGAATCCTGCTTGTCCTACTCCCTTGATAGCTCCAGTGAAGGAAGATGCAAGACTGTCTTTCTCTAGCATTGTGAATGTTCCAAACCATACAATTCCTATTGTCATCATTAGCCATAGCATTTCATGGAATGAATCAATTCCTGGTATGGCTTTTAATAGACCTTCCATACCCATTGGAGGGCTGGTTGCGATAAATAAGGACTGATGATAATAAAGTGCACTTATAAGAGTAAAGCCAATAGCAAATGGAACAGCTATAAGCGCTGGTAAAAATGCATAAGTTACAAATTTCTTCCATATATTTGGCCCTTCTTCTCCGCCAAGACTAAGCTGTCCCAGCTGTCCTCCCATTGCATATCCTAGGAATATAAACGGCATAAACCCTATGCACAGCCAAAGAACTATCACCCTAGCTATGAGTACAAAAACCATTGCAAGAAGAGGTAATGCAACAGCAAGAGCAAAGACAAGTTGCATTACTATGAATAGTAGTGCTTTGAAATGTGCGCGTACTTCTGCTGCTGCGCCGACTCTGCTTGTGGCTCCAATTGAAAGTTCTTGGGCTTCCATAACTCCATAAGCCGGAAGTCTAGCAAAATTAGCAGCTAAACCATTTATGATCGTATCAGCTCCGCTAGCTTGTCTGGATCTTCCAGATACGGTGCCATTTCGAGCTACAGCATTCCAGTCGTCGTAATATATATGAAGTAATTTTCCAAAAGATCTTCCCATATTAGGTGGTGTCCCTGTCGGTTGCGGACCTAAACATTGTTGACCAGATGGAAGATCATCACATGGAAAAAATTCCACATTCCATACATATTTACAATATTCATCTGCATTTTCATTTACTCCTCCTCTTGCATTATCTGCTCCTAAATCCGAGTAACAAGTCATATTTCCACGATCATAACCATTTACCAGATTTGGGATCTGATAGATTGTTGCAGTCATTACATTAGATACATCCAGAATTACTCGTGGGAAGAACCATGAGAAATTCACAAATATTACCGCAAGAACAAACTTAGGAAGCTTATTTTTAATAGTGGTCATTCCTTCCTCCCCAGCTTTTAGAATCATATATATCCCCGCAATCAAAAGCATAAATGCAAATATTCCATTAACTATGTTCCTAGATGTTATCCAGATATTCCTAAGAATCATTTCTATCGCTCCAGTTGATGATCCTGATGAAAAGTTACCATCGAATAGAGCTTCTGGAGAAAGCAACCATTGAATCATAGATAGGGAAAACCAGTTCACCACTACTACCATTTCCAAAATTATTGCTATTACTTTTTGTACACCTGATCCAATAGGGGAGGTGCTCCCTCCTATAGGAGCTGCTTGTGAAATTGGAATCAGAATCTGATCGAGAATTCCATTACATGAGATACCCCACCCCATGATGTTTGGGATAAGCACTGCAGTTAGCAGTGATGCCGCTACTAGAATCTTTTTTCTAAGCACAGATATCTTTGTGTATTTGGGTATATAAATCTCATGATTATACCTCAATTATTGATTTAGAGATACTCTGTAACAGTAAATATGGCTTGACTAAGAGGTAAAAATTGAATACATTTCTTATACATACTAAGGATATTGATCTTATTATTTACTCAATATATGTCCCGAACACATTTCATGCTTTGTAACAATAGGACCTTGAATACTTTTCTTGATCTTAAGCTAATAGATGAATACTATTTGTGATCGTAACCAGTAATTAATTTCCCAAAAATACCTCTGTGAGAGACGTACTAAAATCATTGTTTAGTTCGACGACAAGGATAAAGCTTCTATCGACTTTTCTTTTGCATCCAGAGCAGGAATATTTCATAAGGGAACTTACAAGGCTTTTAAATGAGCAAATAAATTCAGTGAGAAGAGAGTTAGAGAATCTGAAGAACATAGGACTTGTAAGATCTAGGACTAGAAACAGGAAAAAATATTTCCGTGTAAATTTAGATTTTCCACTTTACTCAGATCTCAGAAATGTTTTTGGAAAAGCGACACAGGGCGAAACAGTGGTTATATCTGAAATAAAAAAGCTGCCAGGTCTTAAACTATTAGTTCTTTCTGGGATATTTGTAGGGGAGGACGATAGGGTAGATATATTGCTTGTTGGAGAGGTTGGAAAAAATGAAGTAGAAAAGATTTTAAAGAGAGATCCTTCTCTGCAGAACGTAAAATATTCCATATTTTCTCTTCCAGATTTCTTGTATAGATTGAATCTCAAAGATAAATTTATAAGAGAGATAGTTGAGGCGCCTACACATGTTGTAGCCTATAACACTATTCAGGAGGAGATGTCGGAGGCTAAGGCTGTTGTAAGCTAGTTTCGGATCGTGTTTCGAATAAGGTCCGCTCGCATACTTAAGAGGTCATGTATCTAGAGAACCGCTCGCATGCTGAATGTTTCATATTGCACCGCGATCAACGCAACCGAGTTAGGGTAGCTATATAGGATGTCTATATTTATCTGAATAAGGCCTGGGTTTGCTGAAAGATCGCTAATGCAATATGAAACGGCATGCTTGCTACCTTTTTATTTGTTATTACGCAAAATACCGCCTGCATGCTTGCTACCCAATATGTCATGCTGAGCCGTACTGAGCGAGTAGAACTGGAAGCAAAGTGAGCTTGCGAACGAAGCTTCAGTTCTGCGAGACGAAGTACGTGTCGAAGCACTTTAGAGGCAATAAAACACCGTTTTTTAATTTGGGGTTTTGGGGGTTTTGGACTAAAGTATTCGGGCTATGTCCATGGTATTGCAGGCGCAGGCAAAAAAATACAGCAGACCATTTCCAGAGGTAAGACCTGGATATACTGTTCGTGTTCATCAGAAAGTAGTAGAAGGGGAGAAGGAAAGAATACAGGTTTTCGAAGGCTTGGTTATTTCTGTGCACAAAGGAAGATGTGTTGCTGATGGATCTTTTACAGTTAGAAAGATTGTGGAGAATGTTGGAGTAGAAAAGGTTTTCCCAATTTGTTCTCCAAATGTAACTAAAGTAGAAGTTATAAAAGTAGCTAAGGTACGTAGAGCAAAGTTATTCTTCTTGCGTGGTAGAAGAGGTAAATCAGCAAGGCTTAGTGAAAGATTTACTACAGCGGATGAGTTTAAGGTTGCAGTTGCTGAGGATCCTGTAGAAGAGGTGGAAGAAGAAAAAGAGGCAGAGGGGACAGAAGAAACAAAGGATAAGAAGTAATATATCTTTTAGATTTAATGCGTATAATTAGTTTGTATGCAATATATTCTTGTTGGTAATTACGGGGTAGGGAATGTAGGGGATGAGATTCTAAAGGATTATTTTCTAGAGAGGTTTTCAGATATCGAATGGATTATTTGCTCTAACGATCCTAATTGTGGTGTACCAAGGCTGCCAAGTGGCATAAGATCACTTTTTTCTTTTAAGTGGATAAAGACTATAAGAGTTCTTAAGAAATCTGATGGAATGGTATTTGGTGGGGGATCATTATTTACAGATACTGAATCTGCCAAAGCATGCTGGATATGGTTTGTGCATGCTTTGTTTGCAGTAATATTTAAGAAACCAATATATCTTGCTTTTCAGGGGGTTGGACCTTTTCGAACTACTATTGGAAAAGCTCTTTCGAGGTGGGTTATAAAGCGTTCGAAGTTTGTAATCGTGAGGGATAGCGCATCATATGATCGTACAATTGATATGTTAATGAAAAACAAAGTTTACGAAGATCGTAAGGATTATATGGTGGAAAAGAATAAAGAAGTTGTTCAGTCTTCTGATCCTTCGATTTTGCTTTTAGAAAGCCAAGAAATAGATTCTCGTACACAAAAAATGTTCACGGTTATCCCCAGGTTATCAACAGGGTGGAAAGACGGAGGAATCATGCGTTTCGCAAAAGAATTTGAAGGGTTTGAAAAAGAAAATTGTCAGATAAATATAGTGTCTATGCAACCTGACAATTTGAGAGAACAAAAGTTGTGTGCAGATATTTCGGAGGCACTTCATGGAAGGGTTATAAATTGCAATGAATTCAAAAATCTTTCTGCTCTGATTCTGAAATCAGATTTGGTAATTACACAGAGATATCATGGTGCAGTAGCAGCTCTTTCATCTGGTGTGCCATTCGTATCAATTTTTCAGAAAGAAGGTGACAAGCTGGATGCAATTTCCCAAATGTGTGAGTGCTCATCATGTGCTCTGGATAAGCTTTCAAATAAGCTTATGTCTGAATCTTTGGAAATAAGTAGGCAGAATCTATTAGACGAAAGCAATAAATTCATTAAACTTGCAGAGCTTGGTGAGGAGAGATTAAAACAAGCTCTATCAAAATAAATCAAAATGAATATAAGAAACTTTTGCATTATCGCGCACGTTGACCATGGAAAATCTACGCTTGCAGATAGGCTTCTGGAAGTGACCGGGGCTGTGGAAAAGCGTGAAATGAAAGAGCAGATTCTAGACACTATGGATATAGAAAGAGAAAGGGGAATTACTATCAAGTTGCAGCCAGCAAGAATGAGCTACAAGGGAGTGCAGCTAAATCTAATAGATACTCCTGGGCATACCGATTTTCGATATGAGGTAAGTCGTAGTCTGGTTGCGTGTGAGGGGGCAATTTTATTGGTGGATGCGTCACAGGGAATACAGGCTCAGACCTTGGCAACCTTATATTCTGCTCTGGAACACAATTTAGAGATTATTCCTGTTATAAACAAAATTGATTTGCCTGCAGCTGATCCTGATAAAGTTAAGAAGGAGGTAGTTAAATTATTGGGATGCAGCGAAGATGAAATCTTTTGTATTTCAGCAAAAGATGGCACCGGAATAGAAAAGGTATTGGATGCCTTGGTGGATAAGATACCTGCTCCTAAAATTAATCCAGATGACAATGGCACCAGAGCTTTAGTATTTGATGCAGTGTCTGATCCTTATCGCGGAGTTGTGGCTTATGTGCGTGTTATAAATGGTGAATTAAAGAGGGGGAGTAAGTCTATGTTCCTAGGAACCGGAAAAGAAATAACCGTAGGTGAAGTAGGATGCTTTTCTCCAAGTTATCTTGCTACAAAAACATTATCTGCCGGAGAGATAGGATATGTTGTCACAGGCTTGAAAGATGTAGCTGATTCTAGAGTTGGTGATACTATCTCATCATCAGATGATTTGGAGCCACTGCCTGGATACAAAGTTGTTGAGCCTATGGTTTTTGCAGGGCTTTATCCAAACGATGCAGATGATTTTGATACTCTTAGAGAGGCTTTGGAAAAGCTTTCCTTAAACGATGCAGCATTGAATATAGAGCCAGAACAGAATGCAGCTCTCGGTAATGGATTTAGGTGTGGATTTTTGGGTCTTTTACATATGGATATAATTCAGGAGAGGCTAGAGAGAGAATATGACTGCGATGTGATAATTACTGCTCCAAGTGTTAACTATGAAGTTGTGCTTCAGTCCAAAAATCCTTCTTCTATAGTTCGTTCAAGTCTCATAAAAGCGGATGATCCAGAAGTTGCTGTTATAAGTAACCCTGCAGATTTTCCAGATAGAACAAATATAAAAGAAATTCGTGAGCCTTGGGTAAAGCTAGAGATAGTATCTTCAGATGCAGATGTGGGAGGAGTTATGAAATTAGTTCAATCCCGTAGAGGAATATATTTTTCACATGAGTATCTAGATGAAGATAGAGTTGTTATTCATTTTGAGGTTCCTCTTCAGGGAATAGTTCTGGATTTCTTCGATAAATTGAAATCTCTTACCTCGGGATATGGTTCTATGAGTTATGACCTTATCGGATTCAGGACAGGGGATTTGGTGAAATTAGATATCCTGTTACTTGGAGACGCTATAGATGCACTGAGCACCATAGTTCACAAGACAGAAGCTAATTCAGCAGGCTGTGCAGTTTGTAAGAAGCTAAAAGAGGTGATTCCACGTCAGCAATTCCAAATTCCTATACAAGCTGCAATCGGTGGCAAAATCGTTGCGAGAGAAACTCTATCTGCACTTAGAAAAGATGTAACCGCGAAGCTATATGGTGGAGATAGAACTAGAAAAGACAAACTTCTCAAAAAACAGAAGAAGGGTAAGGATAGATTGAAGGCTATGGGAAAAGTACTACTTCCTCAGGAGGCTTTCTTGAGTGTGTTGAAGAGGTAGGGTGGTGGAGCGGGCGAGCGGAATCGAACCGCCATCTTCAGCTTGGAAGGCTGACATAAGAACCATTATACGACGCCCGCAGTGTTTTTATTGATCGGTTGTGAGTGCATTTTACAGCAAATTTCTCTTATGCGCTCGTCACTAACTCTAGAAAACGGATTACATTTGAGAATCCTGAATATCGATAACGCACAGCCTTTTAGTATTCCTTCTGATCTTATTTTTTCTTTTGCATACTGTGAGCAAGTTGGATGATGTCTACAGAATCCGTATGGGTAACGAGAAGAAAACACTCCGTGATCGGGTGAAAGTGTTTTTTGGTATAGCTCTATTGAGAAAATAAGGGTCTTGCGCATAGCTTGTGAACTGATACAGTGTATACCATGATTGAAACACTTGGAGACGTTTTTATCTTGGTTTCCATCATCTCAGTTGGACTGGTGGGATTTTTGCTTGCGATATTTTTGTATCACCTGATATTTGTGGTGATGGACTTAAGACAGATATCTAAAAGATTAAATGATATAACTGAAGAAATTGAAGAAATGGTCATGGCTCCTGTGCAAATTGCGAGTCAGGCACTTAATTGGATACAGAAATGGGTTTTTGATTTTTGTCTTTCAGATAAAAAAGAATGTTCAGAAAAAAAATCAGATAAGAAGAAATCTAAGGGGAAGAGGAAAGGGAAAAGGAAGAAGTAAAATTATTTTTCTAATCCAGGAAAGTCTTTTAATAAAGCGAGCTGTGTTTTTATGTGATTTTCTAAATCCCTACGACCGATTTGACCTTCTGAGAATGCCCATACGAGTTTGCTTCTATTTCCTTTAACTAATTCTAGAAAAGCTGCAGGAAGTATCATTTCCAACCTTTTGCTTTTTAGAAGTGTATTTAGATCACCCAGTTCAGTGAATGAATTTTCCTCCATAAATATACTATGACATATATATTATTTTCTAGCAAATTAGAGCCATTTAAGCATTTGTGAGATACAATCATACGTGAATGGTAATTATGAGCTTTATAAGAAAAGTCGTGCCAGAGAGGAGTTTTATTAGGCTTTCTTGGCATTATGCGAAGGCATTCGTAGCAGCACTATTAAATTGGTTCCCAGCTAGGAAAATAACTGTAATAGCTGTTACAGGTACAGATGGAAAGACAACGACAGTTGGAATGATTCATCACATACTTATGTCTTCTGGAAGAAGGGTTGGATCTGCTTCGACTGCATTTTTGCAGGTAATGAATGAATGCCAAGAAAATGAAACGCATCTGACATCACTAAGCCCATTTGTATTACAAGGATTTCTAAAAAGACTAGTAAAAGAAAAATGTGAGTACGCTGTTATAGAAGCTTCATCTCATGGCCTTGTTCAAGGAAGATCGAATCACACGTATCCATCTGTTTCTGCGATTACAAATGTTACTTCTGAGCATTTGGATTATCACAAGAGTATTGAGCAGTATCGTGAAGATAAGGGGAAGGTGTTTAAGATGCTAAAAGGCAGTGGGGTAAAAGTGTTAAACGGAGGAGATGAGAGTGTGAAGGAGTATCTGGAAATTGGGTCAGAAGAAACAGTCGTATATGGATCATCTGAAGATAATGATCTTTATTTAAGTGATGTAAATGCTGATGAATTTACTACTAGTGCAAAGATTCATGTAAGAGATGAAGTTTTTGATCTTAGATTAAATATTCCAGGAGTTTTTAATTTAGAAAATGCACTGTGTGCAATCAGTTGTACTTCGTCAGTTGGAATTTCAATTGATGAATGTATTAGATTTTTGGAAAGCTTTAAGTCTTTACCAGGAAGAATGGAGAGAATAGATGAAGGACAGAATTTTCATGCATTTGTAGATTTTGCTGTTTCCTCTAATTCATATAGAAAAACTTTAGAGACATTACAAAAAATTGTAGGCGATACCGGAAGAGTGATGGTTCTATGTAGTAGTTGTGGAAATCGCATGAAAGAGAAGCGTCCAGAAATTGGAAAAATAGCATCAGAATGTGCAGATGTCGTTGTAGTTACAGAAGATGAAACTTACGGAGAAGATCCTATGAAAGTTCTAGAGGAAGTTTGGAGTGGAGTTGATCAGAGTAAAGCCGAAGCTCATAAGATTGAGGATAGAAAAGAGGGGATTAGATTTCTTATAAAAAATGCTAGAGAAGGAGACGCGGTTGTTTTCTGTGGAATGGGACCTTTTTCTACTATGAATAAGCTTGAGGGTAGTATTGAGTGGGATGAGAGAAAGGTGGTAAGAGAAATTATTTTGGAAGAAAAAAAGGATTTGTAGCTTGCATGGATAATGCATTTTGCATGTGTTCCGCTCGCGTGCTTAAGGTGGTATATGCGACGAAATCAGCATGGGACTATTCATATATTGGTACCCAAGAGTGATTTCTTACGCAAAATACCACCTGCACGCTTGCTACCTTTCCTGTCGCCTAAATTTTCTGCTGTTATTTTGGACATGATCTGCTTGCATAGCTGTGTTTTCTTGCGTAATCTGGGGTCATAAAGTCCCGTGGGGGCTTTTTCGAAATAAGTGCTAATATATGTACCATTAGAAATATGAAAATTATTAACCTAGCTACAAATTATCTCCGTGGCGCTCTAGAGGAATTGCATCACGTTAGATGGCCTACAAGAAAGCAGGCAGTCAGACTGTCTATAATTACAATAGCATTTACCATGTGCTCCGCTCTTGCATATGGGGTTGTAGATTTTTTACTTGGTAGAGCGATTGCTGTAATGTTCCAATTTGTATAGAAATGGTAAAACAAGATCCAAATGCCGGAAGAAATTGGTATGTGCTTCACACATACGTTGGTTACGAAGATGCTGTAGAGAAGTCTCTTAGGCAGAGAATAGAATCAATGAATATGCAAGATTATATTTTTGATGTACAAGTCCCAAAAGAGACTCAGATAGTTTTCAAAAAGAATGAGCCCGTAGAAGTAGAGAAGAAATTATTCCCAGGATATGTATTAGTAGATATGACTGTAACGGATGAGAGTTGGTATGTTGTTAGAAACACTCCAAACGTAACAGGGTTTGTAGGATCAGAAAATATTCCTGTATCTGTAACTCCAGAAGAATTTGGAGTGATTCAGAGAAGAATTGGAGAGCAAGAAGCTAAATACAAGAGTGATTTCCAGGTTGGTGATTTTGTCATCATTATTGATGGTCCATTCAAGAATTACGAAGGTAGTGTGGATTCAGTTGACGTAGATAAGGGTAAGGTTACCGTCCTTGTGTTGATATTTGATCGTGAAACACCGGTAGAACTAGATTTCACACAGGTAAAACACAAATAAAGCTTTGATTTGAAGTTTGGTGTAAAATACAGAGCATGAAACAGGCCAGTAGCTCAGCGGTTAGAGCACCCGTCTTATAAGCGGGCGGTCCTGGGTTCAATTCCCAGCTGGCCTACCACGAAGTACTGCTTCGCTTCGCTCCGCAGACTTCATGGCACCGCCATGATATTCTAAGGTTTAAGCAAAGCAGTACTGAAGTGCCCTGTAGTGATCGAGATGCGAAGCATCGAGATCTACTACTGGGGCATATATAGCTCCTGCATCTGTTGCGGCAAACCACACCGTGATTTTATTTCCCCATCGCCTGCTTCTGTATTGTCTTCCAGTCGTATGGAAGCTTGAATGTTTCACATGCACGGACGATTGCTGCAAAGAGTGACCAAGAAGATTCAGATGAAGCTGTAAAGGAATTTCCAGATTCTTGTACAGGATCGAAATCAATTATTTCATCTTGATCGAAGCATATAGGTATTGCTCCATATGCTAGGCAATTTGCGATTTCATCTATATCTCTACTAAAGAAAAGCGACATATCGCATGCCGCATACATTTTTCTTCTAAGGACTTCGTCATCTTTTACAATCTTAATCTTGTGTGGATATTCATTTGCAAGCTCAGTAAGCATGGCACCATATTTTTTTGATCCTATTCCACGAACAAGAATTTGACATTCCATAGATAGAATTCCAGGAATAATTTCCTGGAAAAATTTTCCACCATTGTCGTCAGACATTCCACTTGGAATACAAATTAGAGGAATCTTTTTTTCGGCAACAAGCCCAAGCTCCTGCTGAAAAGCCATCTTATTTATAACTTTTTCATCTAACGTTCTTACGCTAAATTTCTTAAAAATCTTATTGTCGTAATTAGGTGAAAATGCCGGATTAGAGAGTGTTTGTGTGGGTTTCAAGATTTCCCTTTATTATAGCGTAAATTCATATATTTATGAATAGTTATATACATATATGTGGGTAGACAGGTAGAATCATAATATGCCTAAATTAGTCCTGATTGATGCGAATCACCTCATGCATCGCGCTTACTGGGCAATTCAGAGTAATTTATCTACTGCTGATGGGATTAGAACGAATGCAGTATTTGGCGTTACTTCCATGCTTTTGACAATCTTAAAAAGAGAACAGCCAGAAGCTTTGATTGCCTGTTGGGATGATGGATCTGAAACTTTCAGACATAAGCAGTATGATGAATATAAGGCTGGTAGAAATGAAACCCCAGATGATTTTTATGATCAGATTCCTTTTGCAAAGAGGTGTTTTGAGGTTTTTGCCATACCTGTTATTTCTAACAGAAAGTATGAAGCAGATGATCTAATAGGAACTCTTGCTGTAAATGGAGCAAATGAAGGATTTGAGGTGGTAATTATCTCTGGAGATAAAGACTTGTTTCAAATGGCTGGAGAAAATATAAAGATTGCTATCCCAAATAAGGGATATTCTGAGCCAGAATATTTGGATTATGAGGGTGTAAAAAAGAAGATGGGCGTGTATCCGGAACAAGTGCCAGATTATAAAGGTCTTACTGGCGATCCTTCTGATAACCTGAAAGGAGTAAAGGGAATTGGGCCAAAGACCGCATCAAATCTTATAGAGCAATATGGAAGCTTAGATAATATCTATGAGAATCTTGGTGATATAAAAGGAAGTGTAAAAGATAAATTAGACTCAGGAAGAGAAAGTGCTTTTTTCTGTAGAGATATGGCAGTAATAGTGAAAGACATAGAGACAGATTTAGATCTCAAAAAGATTTCAGATCAAAAATCAAATATTTCGGATGTAGAAGCATTTTTTGCTGACATAGAATTTTATACATTGAAAAGTAGGTTAAAAAAGATGGTAAATGAAGATAGTTTTGCCAGAGAATACTTCTCTGGAAACTTTTCCTTGCCAGAAGCAGTAAATTCTTCGCATGAAACGAAAGACGATTTAACTAGAATTACAGAGGATCAATTGCCACTACTTGATTGATGCGGCTTCGCGATTAAATAATTACCAATGTAAATGGAATACAACTTTAGTAGCGGCGTAGCGATATCGCTACGCCGTCATTAGGTATTTTTTCTTACTACATATGTATCTGTTTTTATCGCGGAGACGTATAAAAAATTTATTCAGCTTTTTATGGAAAAATTTCCATAATATTTTTTCTATTATTCTGAAACAGAAAATTTCTATTTGGCTTTATATAAAGGGCTTACTGGCATTCTTCGAAGATCAATATTTTTCTCTTATGACTCCATTTGGTACTCAGTGATTTGCGTGTAAGTTCAGTAAGAAAGTTATGGTGTTGAACACCAGTCGTGTTCGAACTCTATTTTTCCAGAAAATGTGATATTTTTTGTACAGCTTACATTGGGAGATTTCCTTATCTGTAAGCCAAATAATATGAATATATTATTTGTTCACATAAGATGTCTTGAATAATAAAAGGCTTCGAACAATCCATTGCATTGTTGCGATACTACAAATAGACTTTCGTCTGAGGCTAATTCTTTTGCCTTTTTGATTTTACCTTTTTCATTTTTCATCTCATGCCACAGGAACGCGTACTTGCCAGCCTTGATATAGGAAGCTTCAAAATAAGGACTATTGTTGCTGTATCTGATGGTGAAGTATCTAGAGGGAGTTCTGGGCAAGCTATTCATGGATCAGTTCCAAATGTTATAGGTGTTGGAGTTTCTCCATCTCTAGGAATGAGGAAGGGGCAGGTGATAGATGTGGAAGAGACCATACACAATATAATTAGTTCTATAGAAGATGCAGAAAGAATGGCGGGAGTTCCAGTGAATCATGTTTTTGTTGGGATGAGCGGTACTCATGTTGAATCTTTCTCAAGCAGAGGTGTTATAGCAATTTCTGGTCCAGAAATAAGGGTCGAGGACATTGCTCGCGTGTTGGAAGCTGCTCAAGCTGTGAGCATCCCAGCCAATAGAAGAATCCTACATATGGAACCAAAGTCTTACACTGTGGATGAGCAAAGAAGTATAAAGAATCCAGTTGGGATGAGCGGAATAAGGCTAGAAGTAGATGCTCATATAATTACTGGGCAAATACAGCATGTAAAAAATGTAGAGAAATGTATAGATCAAGCTGGAGTAGATATAGATGCAATAGTTCCTGCAACTATGGCCGTTGCTGATGCAGTGCTTACAAAAAGGCAGAAAGAATTAGGTGCTATAACCATAGATGTTGGAGCTGGATGTACTAGCGTAGCTGTGTTTGAAGAGGGGACAGTTCTTCATTCTTTTTCTCTTCCTGTTGGAGGTGAAGCAATAACAAATGATGTTGCGATTGGACTAAGGACTTCTATAGATACAGCAGAAAGAATAAAAATAGAATATGGATCTTTGCTTCCAGAGGAAATAAATGAGAGAGAGATGATAGATCTTTCTTCTGTAAGCAAAATAGATACACAGACTGTAAGCAAAAAATATCTTGCTGAAATAATGCAGGCTAGATATTACGAGGTATTCGCTCTAATAAAAGAAGTGCTTAAAAAAATTGGTCGTGATGGAATGCTTCCTGCTGGCGCAATTTTAACTGGCGGAGCTGTAAAAGCTCCTGGAACTTTGGATCTTGCAAGAGAAGTTCTAGGACTCCCTGTTCAGATGGGATTTCCTGTAGATATTGGTGGTGTTATAGAGAAGGTTGATGATCCAGCTTATGCAACTGCGCTTGGTACTTTGGTTTGGGGTGCAAGAGAAGGAGGAAGATCTTATGGCGGAGGTGCTGTAAGTGTTAAGCGTGCCTATTCGCATATGAAATCTTGGTTCCGTAATTTATTACCATAAATATTTTAATAATCATTTATATACCCTCAAAATATTATGTCAGACACATTAAGAAGTTTATTCTCCGGAGCAAAGCCAGAATCTACTGGTGGCCAGAAAACATCTGGATCTTTTGCTTCTTCTGGTGGCACATCAGGTAAATCTGATGATACTACAGATTCAAAAGCCTCGGCTCAGGAAGTTATGCCGGATATTATTCCAAGTGCAACTATTAAGGTTGTTGGTATAGGTGGAGGAGGATCGAATGCTGTAAAAAGAATGGTGGAAATGCAATCACAAGGTGTTGAATTTATATCTGTGAATACAGATGCTCAAGCTTTGTATCATAATCCTGCAGCAACAAAGTTAAATATTGGTCGTGGAACTACTAGAGGCCTTGGGGCTGGAGCAAATCCAGATATAGGTAAGAAAGCAATGGAAGAGAGTACCGATGAGGTAAAAACAGCCCTAGAAGGATCAGATATGGTATTTTTGACTGCTGGTCTTGGAGGTGGAACAGGTAGTGGGGGAATAGCTCCAATTGCTGAGATAGCAAGATCTATGGGTATTTTAACTGTTGCTATAGTTACCAAGCCGTTTAGTTTTGAGGGATTAAAGAGGCAAAAGCAATCAGACGATGCATTGGAAAATCTTCGTACAAAAGTAGATACGCTTATTGTCATTCCTAATGACAAGATTCTCTCTCTTATAGATAAGACAACTCCATTGGTCGAAGCATTTAAAGTAGTAGACGAAGTTCTTCATCAAGGTATAGATGGCATTGCAAGTCTTATAACTATTCATGGACTTGTAAATGTTGATTTCGCAGATGTGAAATCAATAGTTCAAGATGCAGGCACTGCTCTTATGGGTATTGGTTATGGAAATGGAGATAGTCGTGCAGCAGAAGCTGCTCGTGCAGCTATAGATAGCCCTCTTCTAGATTTATCAATTAGTGGAGCCAAGGGAATATTATTTAATATAAGTGGTGGATCTGATTTATCTATGTTTGAAGTAGATGAAGCTGCCAGAATAATTACGGAAGCTGCTGACCCTGAGGCAAACATAATATTTGGAACTGTAATAGATGAAAAATTTGGTGGAGAAGTTAAATGTACTGTTATTGCTACTGGATTTGACGATGTTTCTATAGGTTCAAGTATGGCTCCTGCAGCATCTGTGTTTGGTTCTGTATCAAAGACTCCAGCTCCTGCGCCTAGTGTTAATTTGCAGAATAAGCAGCATGCAGCAATCTCTCCATCAGCTCCTCAGGATTCTGACGTTCTCCAGGAAAATTCTTTGAAGGTTTCCGAGGAGGAACTAGAAGTTCCTGCGTTTATGAGGAAGAAAATATCGCAATAGTGGTAGTATAGATGCATGGCAGACTTTTTGGATTTATTGGGTTTTGGTACGAAAGCGGACCGTGGACCGTGGACCGTGGTTAGCGTGGCGTGTTTGATTTTAATATTATCTGCTTGCGATGGAAGAGGGGAAACAATAAAGCCGTCTGATGTTTTCGGGGCTTATACTGCGACTGGAAGTATAACTTCGACAGGAACATCTCTATATCGTCGTGGAACACATGTGCTTAAAATGAATGGAAGATCTAGATTTTATTTGGAAAGTAAAAAAGTAAATTTGGGTGATTACATTGGAGACCATGTGGTAATCGAAGGAGAGATGAATCCAAACTCACATGAAAAATATTTGCCAGTTATAAGTGTGTCTTCTGTAAAAAATGTTTCCAAAAAAGAAAGTAATGTTCAAAAATATAAAATCTCTTCTCTTTCAATATCGCTAGAAGCTCCATCTGAATGGAATAGTGATATTTCTGGCGGGAAGCTAAAATTTTCTTTTGAAGATGAAAAAGCACCATTTGTGATTGCTGAAAATAGTGATTTAAAAAAGCTTCCTGAAGGTTTGCATTTGAGAATAGATGGAAGAAATGGAGTACGATTTGTAGATGAAGAGGCAAATCAACATCATGTGTATATACAGAGAGATGGTGGAGAAATAATAGAAATATCTTTTGTGCCACAGGGTAATAATTCAGCTTTAGCTCGGGATGCTTTTTATTCGATGATTAAAAGTATAGATATCAAAGATGAAGATGTTGTTGATAGCGAAGGTGAAGAAAAAGATCCTGGATCATTACAGCCATGCGGCGGGCCTGCTGCAGTGCTTTGCCCAGAAGGGGAATACTGTGCTGTAGAAGAATTGGATACGGGGATCGGGAAATGTAGGGGTTTATAATACCTTTCTCCCATGGACTTTCCCTTCCTTCATTTTTAATATTCCAATTGGAAGGCCGTCGTGCCATCCGATGCACGGATATTCAGTAATTTTTGCATCTATAAGTCTTCCGTGTTTTATATCTTCGAATTGTTCATCTGTTAAATTTATTTTTGGAAAATCTATCAAAATTTCTTTTAGAGGAATCACATTGCCCCAAGATATATCGTCTTGCTGGGCATCATCTACTTTCCATGCTCCAACCTTGGTTCTTCTAAGTCCTTCAAGGTATCCTCCGCATTTCAGAACTTGTCCCAAGTCATTTGCTATAGATCTTATGTATGCTCCTGAGCTACAACCAATCCGCAGCATACAATTTGGATATTTATAAGACACAAGTTGCATTTTTGTAATACTTATTTCTCTTTCATTAAGATTCAGTACAGCACTTGGATCATCTCTCATGATTGCATACGCTCTTTTTCCGAGTACATGAACTGCGCTATGAGAAGGTGGGACTTGTGAAATAAGACCTGTGAATTTGTCGTGTAGTATTATCATAAGCTCATTTTCAGATGGTATGCGCCAGCCTTTTTTTTGTGGAAAATCTTCTATGTGACCGTCTCTATCGTAGGTTGAACTTATTTTGCCAAAAGCAATTCTTGCATCATATTCTTTTTCTAGATCTTTAAATAATTCTATAGTTTTAAGTGCTTTTTTGCCTACAAATAGAACAAGTAGTCCAGATGCTGCAGGATCAAGTGTGCCAATATGGCCTATACTTCTCTCTCCTAGAGCTTTTCTAGCCTTTTGCACTATATCGTGTGATGTAGGGCCTTCTGGTTTATCTATGAGTAGTACTCCGTGTTTCATTGTTATATGAATAATAGCTTAAGATTAAGCTGTGATAACCGACAAAGTCGTAGAAAATTTTGAATTTTAAAATTATCTCTAATCACCGTCCTTGTACAAACCACATTACATAATATAGTATTACCCTATGGATCTAACGCTCTCATGGGATCTGTTTATTCTCTTCTTCTTTGCCGTAGTTGCGGCATACAGTTTTATAATTGGTAAACATCAGACACTAAAAATACTTATTGCAATCTATATCGCAATACTAGCGACACAAGGAATAGGAAATATATTTGAAAGAATTTCAGGAGAATCAGAGCCTGTGTTTAGAATATTGAAAGTTATGGGAGTTGATTTGAATCTAACTACGATGTCTATAGGGAAGCTTGTATTTTTCATGATTGTGATAATAGCGGTAGCACTAAAAGGAGGTTTTTCTGTTGAATACGGAAAAAGTCATTCGTCTGTTGTAGCTTTGATTGCTACGGCGCTTTTTGGGCTTTCAACAGCTGGGCTTATAGTGGTTTCTCTTCTCACATTTGTAGCGGGTGCACCTCTGCTTGATCCTTCTCTTGGATCAAAAGAAGTATTAGTTCCACTTATGCAAACTAGCCATCTTGTTCAGGCGATGGTTCTAAATCAGGATTTATGGTTCGCTCTTCCTGCATTATTACTAGTGGGATTTGGACTTATTAAGGAAGATGGGAGCGAAGAATAGATCCGGTATTGTAGGTATTGTATGTGAGGGGTAATATTAGTCTATACATGAGGTATCTGTTTGGATTTATGATTATCGGCATGGTTGCAGGCTTTGTACTTCACAACGATATTTTTTTAGGCAGTAAAGTAAATGCAGCAGACAGATGTGGAGATGGAGTTTGTTCTGTTCAGGAAAGAAAACCAAATAGTTATTGTAGAAAAGATTGTGGATCTGGAGCTAGAAAGGGCTGGTGTGGAAATGGCTTTTGTGAATTAAATGAAAATTGTGATACGTGTCCTGGAGATTGTGGAGGTTGTACACATGGTTCAGATAAAGAAAATGCAGTATGTGGAGATTCTGTATGTAGCATTCATGAATCTTGTAGCAAGTGTCCGGAAGATTGTGGTCGTTGTAGCAAGTCTTTTATTTGGAGAACTGCATATAAACTTCGTCGCGCTATGCGCCTTGTTAGTTATTATGTTGGAAAAGGATTTAAGTTCGTTGGTAAGTTCAAAGATATAGATGAAGCAGTAGCGTATATAGAGGAGAGGAAAGAGCAAATTCATGAAAATGCAGTTCAAAGAAGTGATGCAGCGCAGGAGCTACTAGCATTTTTGGATGAATATGATCATCTGGATAAAAATATTTCTGAGTTTGATAAAAGTTTAATGGTGAAGATAAGTGATGACGGAGAGACCGCTGGATTCACCAATATAGTTCCTGCAAAAAGAATTACATATTCTATAAAAAAGATTGTCAAAAAAGAACAGAAAGAAGTAATAAATATTGCTAATTCCCTAATGGAAGATCCTGTGTTACGTGCAGAGCTTGCAGGTAATACATATATGGAGGAACAAGTAGAAAAGGCATCTAATTCTATGTATTCAGGAATTGGCAAAATCTATTCTTCTGTAACTTTTTGGAAAGATCCTTCAGAAAAAGCTTCAGATTTGATCTCTGATGAAGGAGACGAAGAAATTTCTGAAGCAATAAATTCAAATGATTTATCTGCTCAAAAGAAAGCAATTCGTGAATTTATGAATAGCCAATTAAAAGATATGGAATCTGTACTTGAGTATGCTGGAGAAGATGAGGAATCTTCTTTTGATTTATTTTTGAGTGTATGGCAAAAGGATTTGGAAGAGGCAAAGACAAAAATGGATGTAGTAGATTTGGTAAGTAGTATGAATGAGAGAATAAAAAGGGTAGAGAACAAGGCTCGTGAAAATAGAGGCTGGTTAAGAAGAACTGTTTATCCCATTCAAGATTTCTTAGGTAAAAGCGTATGATCAAATTTTTCGAAAAAGAAGGCAAAAGTCGCATAGATGATATGGAATCATCGGAAGACATGGTGTTCGATTTCTTCGATTTCTTCGATAGAACAATAGATGATCTTTATGCCTATTCATTAAATAGATTAAAAGATAATGCGCTCGCAGAAGAAAATATTATATCGGTTTATTTCTCTCTAATGAAGAGAAGGAGATTTTTTTGGTGGAACAAGACTATGAATGTTTCTACCTTGCTTCTTATTGCAGATAAGCAAATTCTCTCTACGGGTAATAATTTGACCTCAATGAAAAAGCAGATATTCGATGAGGCTAGCCTGGAATCATTCCTGGGTACCATAGATCAGGAGAAGCTAGATAATGCTAAAAAAGCCAAAATAAGGACTCTCCTGCTCGAGAAATACAGAGAGTCACAATTGAGTAGTACACGCTTTATACAGGCTACTGCAGGCCTTACAGCTGCAGCTGCATGCTTCCTCTTTGTAAGTGCATTCATGATGGATCCTTTGTCTGTAAAAAGCACAAGCAAGCAACTGGCTGCTGCTCAGATTCTTCTTACAGATGGTAGCGAAGAAGGTTTCGATAAAGATATTTTGGTAACAATGAATAGAAAGGATTTCAAAAAAGCAGCTGAGATACTTCCTCGTTCCAAAAAATCATTCGATTCTCTTGTAAAAGAGCTAAATGAATTAGAAGAAATATTCGGAGGCGAAGAAGAGGTAATTGCAAGTAGAGATATTATTGGTACGAATAAAGCTTTTGCTAAAACTATAGATACATCTAAATATGATGATAAGCAGGAGACATTTGAAAAATCAGTTTCTCTTCTTCATAAAATTCGTGAAAAAGCTAAAGATGTAAAAATAGAATATGTACAACTAAAAATAGAATATCTACAGAATAGAAATAATCTTATTTCCGGATTACTTGGTGCTTCTTTGATTGATTTAGAAGCAGGGGAGTCAGCTCTGGAATCTGGCTCTAGAGATAATCTGACTGGCTTTTTGAATAATATGAAATCGATGTCTCTAGATGATAATTTTGGAAAGATAGAATCTACTTTTGGTAGAACATCACAAAAATTAAAAGTGAAATTAAGAGATGGTAAAGATTCGGAATTAGCTTCGGCAGAAGTGGTTTTGGAAAATAGATTTCTAGGAAAAGAACTTACAGATTTGAGGAGTGCGAATATAGAAGATCAGAAAACTATAATAAAAACTTTAGCAAAAGAAAGAATGGGTAATGCCTCGAATGTTCTAAAAGAATTACCAGAAGGTAAATTTACAAAACGCATAAATAAGTTTTCGACTTCTGTAGATACTGCGACTACAGAACAGGATTTGGTAGTAGCTATATATGATTGGTATGTACTTCTGGAAGACATAGAAAAAAGCCATAAAAAGAAATCTAATATATTTGTACGCTTATTATCTAAGCCTCTTCTGGAAGATGAAAAATTAATTACTGCAGCAATTGGGGTTCTAATCTCTGAACGAGTCAAGGGATATCAAAATGACCTTGAGGAACTTGGAGAGTACCTAGAAATGGCTGTTGCGAAGATTGCTCTGGATGATGCTAGGGCCCTAAGCCTGGATCTCGCAGCTATAGCTATGGAAGATCAGGCAGAACAAAAAGAGATGGTAAATGTAATACTGGAAAGGTTTGGGGCTTCGGTGCTAGGGGATTAGGATTTAATCTTGATTCTTCACTCTTTCAATCTTTTTATCTGCCCATTCAGGGAATGGAATTTTAATTTCATGGAATTTCTTCTTTACTTCTTCTGCTTTAGTTAAATTAAGCTGATCGTCTTCTACCATAAAAATATCATCGAATTTATCTAGATCATTAAATCCAATTACAGATCCAATACGTCCGAATGCGATTTCATTAAATCTATTCGGCAAATTTTCTTTTTTAATTATAAGTTTTCTTTCCATTCCTTCGTGTTGTATTGTAAAGTCAACATCCGCAGATATCTTATTACCATTTGAGTCGCTTATAGTATGATTTTGATAAATTGCAGTGAATTTTATAAGGGATTCACCTTCTATTTCTATTGTTATCTCACCTTCGTTTGTTGAAATTTTTGTGACTTCAGGGACATCTGCAAATGCACTTTTCAATGATTCTACAGTGTCTTTCAGTTTTTCGTTTAATTCTGCCTGCGATTTTTTGATAATTGCTAATGATTCTTCTATTCCTTCAAGTATTTTTTTACCTTTTTCTCCTTTGTAGTCATCCCGCAGATAATCAATATTGATTGCATTTTCAAGTGCAGCAACAGACATTACATTTCTCATATCCTGTAAATATTTTGAAGAATTATGTGCATCTACAAATCTGATTCCTGAGATTGTTATAAAACTATCCCCGTATACACTATATTTTTTTGGTATATTTTTTGTGTTAATAACACCATGATATTCCACCAAGCCATTTTCGCATGTAATGGTAAATGTTGCGGATTCTTTATCAATAATTTTAATCTCAGCTTCCGTGCCGATACGGCTTGCTGCTTCTGTAATCAGTTTTCCGTTTTCTCCTATAACATCTGTGAGAGGGAGATATTCTTTTTTTTCAGATTTTTCACGAAGAAGCTTTTCATGAGAATTCTGTTTTTGAATTATTATTTTAAATAATTGATAATCTAGGAGTTCAATTTCTTTTGAAAAATTACTTTTTAACCTCGATTGGGTTTCTCTGTAATAAAAAGAATAAGCTTCTTCCAGAAGACTTTGACGTTCTTTGCTGGGCAGATTGACAAATTCTTCTTCTGTTCCAAGTGATTCAATGATTTCTTTGATAGTCTCATCTAGGCTTTCTATGTCAGTTTTTTCAGGTGGAGTAGGTACTACATCACTTTTTTTTTTGATTTGTTCCTTCTTGAGTTTAGTTTGGGCTTCGGAGAGTTCCATTTTTTCAGGCTCTTTTGTTTTTTCAGCTTCTTTTTCTTTGATAACTTTTTTCAATGCATCAATAGTTTTTGTTTCAATTTCAGTAGCAAGTTTTTTGGATAAATCTTTGTCAACATATTCTGAAAAATTATCATCTATGTTATGAGTCTCGCCATTAACCGTTACGTATATTTGTGAGAATTTTTGTCCTTGTTGTTCGATAACAAGATAAACCAAGCTGGTATTGAATTTATCTCTAATTTGTTTTGCTAACTCTTCACCATGTATTTTTGAATCGCATAGATTCAACTGGAGACGATATTCTCCATCTTCTATTGAATAGTTGAAATCAGTATTTTCTGCTATATCTACTATTAGTGTTTGTTCAGAGGTTAGCTCTTTCTCAGATGGCTTTGGTTCCATAGGTTCATCTTTCTCTTCAGCTTCAAGAGTCTGTTTTTCTGTTTTGTCTGAGATTGAATCTTCTTTAGGTTCCTTTTTATTAGTGTCATTAACTTCAATTTTTTCTCCTTTTATATAAAATACTCCAGGCTTTGTAAATTCTATCCATATGCCACGTGGAATACCATCAGAGGCTTCACTTAACTGTTCAACGCGAACATGAATACCTGCCTCTTTTGCATATTCTGCGCTTCCTCTTGCGCTATACATTCCATCTCCCCATTTACGGGGATCTTTAATTATAATCTTTCTACTTTTTTCACCTCGTGCTTCATCTTTAGGCAGATTAATGGTAATTGAATGATCTCCTACAAATCCCTTAACTTTGTAGAACTTCTCAAAAAGTACATCTCCCTTTATTGATTCATTATTTTCAAACATAGCCTTATTTCTGCGCAGATTTTCTAATCTGGTGCGTGCTGTGGCTAGATTATAATATTGCTCTTCTTCGCTTTGTGTTTTTAGATTTCTATCAAGACGATTTATGACTTGCTCATAGCTTTCTTTTACATATGAACTTTTTGAATTTTCTAGATCATCAAAATCATTTTTAAGAGATTCTATGAGATATGGAGTTTCGTTCCCTTTAATTTCATTTTGCTCTCTTTTTTTGCTATCTATTCTTTTATTTCCGCCATCTACAGTTCTGGTTTTGTATGAATTTGTAGCGGAATCCCATTCTGTTCTTGGTTCTTTCATATCTTCTATTCCATCGATCTGTTGTCGTGTTTCGAATCTTTCTTTTGCACTATCAGATGGAATATTTATATCCATAGCTTTTGCAGTTGCCTGTCTCTTCCTGCGTTCGGTAGCATTTGGATCGTGTAAGTCTTTCATTGCCGATGCCCATTTAGCATCTTTTGCTTCCTGCTTTTTTTTATCATCTTCACGAAGTTCCCGAGCTATAGAAAAGCGTCTTTTGGCTTCAGGTGAGAATCCTGTTCCTTCGAATTCCCATTTCTCGCCATTAAATCTTTCTCTTACTATTTGGCCTTCTATTGTCATACTTCTTACGTCACCCTCTTGGGGTACCTTTTTCTCGTATCTAGAAACTGCTTTAGGAGCAAATGCAAATTGCTTTTTGAAATCTATTCCAGATAAAGAACCCTTTAGATTATGTATTTTTCGCATTCGGTCTTTGCGCTCAGTCTCTAGATTAACTCTTTCATCTGGGTCAAAAGTCAAGCCCTTCATTTTTCTGGCATATTCTCTCCTATTTAATTCTCTAATTCTTGCATCTATTTTCTGAATACGATAAACATGTCCATCTACTTCTTTTCGTACATCCTCATTAGATTCATTATCTCCACTCTCTCGTGCTGCCTTTGCTTTTATGACTGCCTCATAAGCATCTAGAGAAATAACTTCAGCTTTTACTACAAATAACTGCTTTACCATTTCTGGAGTGAGCGCTCTTATGTGTTGTTCCAATTCTTTACTGCCTTCGTCGTCTAATTGATCGAGTGCGCGGTACATCTTATCTCCAAGCCCTTCTATGTCATTACTTCCACTTTTCCAATGATCTAAAACCTTTTCTGTGAGTGCTTGAAGTGATTTCTTGTCTAAATCTTCGTTTTGTAATTTATCAGAAAGAAATTCCATTGTTTTATTTTGTTTTTCTTTTTTATTTAGTTTTCCTTCGTAACCATCTTCTCCAGCATACTCTGCTGCATCTTTTGCAGGTTCGCCAGCATCAATATGTGCAAACCTATTCTCAGAATAAAAATCTGATTCGAAGTTAGCCGATGAGAAATAGGGGAATAACATTATTGTTTATCAATAGAAGTTTCTATGTCTGACAAAGCTTCTGCATCTTCCTTTTTAGATTTTTCTGTGAACTTTTGCATTACTTTGTCTTTGTATTCATCTAGTTCTAATTTCCAAACTCCCATAAGATTTTCTAGCCTTATGAATAGTTGTTCGAATGCTTCTTCGTATCTCTTTCCGCGTTCAAGTTTTTCTTCTTCTGTTTCGTTCTGATATATCAAATCAAGCTCTGCAATATTGCATGTAATAAGTTCTGGCTCTACTTCATACATGATCATGTCATATATGTTTTCTAGAGAGAGATTATTGCTGTTTTTGCCCTTCTGTTCCTGCTTTTTTGTCATATGTTTTTGTTTTTGTATTTCCTTATATTCTATCACAAAATGGCCAAATCGGCAAAGGGGGTGAAATCACTCCAAAAAAGGGGTCAGGCCCCATTTATCAATCTTAAAATGTGTTGTAATTGGATTGCAGTTTGCAAACTTCACACGTCCCCCTTCGCTCGCTGAGGCGAGCTTCGGATAGAAAAAATGGTCCTTCGACTCTTCGCCTTCGGCGAATCTCTCAGGATCATTCGTTTCGCTTGTAAATAGTTGAATGGTTTACCATGAGTGAGCTATTTGCGAAGCAAATAGCGAATCGAATGGTGGGTCGGGTGGGGCTCGAACCCACGACCAATGGCTTAAAAGGCCACTGCTCTACCGACTGAGCTACCGACCCAGATCAAACAGTAGATACTTTAAGGCAAAACTATGCTGGACGCCATAATATGTAAGGCTATCTTCTTACAACCTCATACACTTCCCTCGTTCCAATCAAAGCTAAAGAAGCTAAGCCGAAGATAGCAAGAAGGATTGCATCTAGTGCAAATCCAATTCCGGTTGCTGGCATAACAGTTATTACTCCAAGTTCAGATGATGCAGAACGGCTTCTTATAGGAATGTTAGAAAGATCATCTCCGCTTACTGTTATTGTAGAAGATACGTTTGTTCCATTTGTTACAGAGTCTTTTACTTTTGCTCCTATAGATTGTGACCACTTAGCACCTGGTGAAAGAGAGGGGATAGTCCATGTCATTCTTCCGGCTTGTTTTTGAGCACCTCTTCCTCCTTGGATTTCTACTTTGGATGAATCATATCTGTAATCTATGGTTAGATTATCTAGTGTTCCTTCTCCTCTGTTTACTACAATAAGAGAAGCTCTGGCAGTACCTCCTGCTGTTACTTCACGACTGGATGATGTAAGTGATACGCGTAGTTTTGGTGGCTTAGGTGCTTCTTCTTGCTCTTCCTCTTCCTCTTCTGGTTCGTCGTTGTTACTACTTACATTGTTGCCAGAATCTGATTTTGCACATTGTAGATCTATGCTGAATCCTATTCTTCCTCCTTCTTTCAAAGATCGTGCCATAGGACGTGGAGTTATACATGGTGAGGATGGTTTGTAATGAACAGCATACGTTCCTTCTACTATATCTGTATAACTTTCAGGCGTTACTCCACTATATGTTTTTAGTGGTCCTTTTAGATCGAAAGGAATTCCTGCAGGAATACTAGTTACTCCTACTGTTCCAGTTTTAGAAAATACATATGTAAGTACAAATTTTAAAGTGCTACCGGAACCAAGGTATCCGTTAGCTGTTCTAGAATTGAATGTTTCTTTTAGTTCATCATCTTCATATGCTTCTATAGTTGCTACTGATCCTGCTGGAGGAGTTACTGTGATGGTGTAATTTCCTGCAGATCTGGTGGAAGTATAGATTTCTTCTTTTCCTTCTATTACTCCTGTTGAATGTCCTATTCCCCATTCTCCGAAGTGCTCAGTATCTTTCTGCTCTACTATTAGAGTTCCTTCATCTGCTGCTAGGGCTTGATTTGCTAGTCCGAAGATTAACATGGCGGACAATAGTACTGTGAGAATGTTCTTCATAGGTTTTTTTGGAATTTATGGAAAAAGGAATACATTTAATCATATTATGAGACGTTCGTCAACTGTCCTATGTGGTTCTTTTTTTGTAGAGAATCTACAATTTGAGCGATAATTTAGATTTCTTCACCATTCACAAATATGAAGCTAAAAAGCATTGAATCTATGCCGGATATATCAGGGAAAAAGGTGATTGTTCGAGTGGATCATAATGTTACTTTAAATGAAGATGGAACGTTAAAAGATGATATGAAGCTAAGAGTATCTTTGCCTACGCTTGAGTTCCTAATCGATAGGGGAGCGAAGATTACTATAATGACACATGTTGGTAGGCCAAAAGGAAAGGTGGTAGAAGAGCTAAAAATTGCGCCAATATTTGATAGATTAAAAGAGCTAAGTCCAAAAATGTCTGATGTTACATATTTGGAAAATGTAAGATTTTCTCCTGGCGAACAGGAGAACGAAGAATCTTTTATAAAAGAACTTGCCTCACATGGAGAGTTTTTTGTAAATGAAGCATTCCCATCTATGCATACTTATGAGGAATCAAGTACATGTGGAGTTGCTAGACTTCTTCCAGCATATGCTGGGTTTTATCTTCAGAAAGAAATAGAAGCACTTTCTAGTATTACAGCTAATCCAAAAAGACCACTTACTTTGATACTTAGTGGCGCAAAAATTAAAACAAAGATTCCTGTTATAAAAAGATTTTTAGATTTTGCAGATAATATTTTGCTTGGTGGATGTATTGCAAATACTTTTATAGCAGCACGTGGTTTTGATATTGGGGGATCTAAATACGAAGAAGATTATGTGGAGCTTGCACGCGAGCTTATGCTCGAAAGCGAAAAAGAAAATAAGGCAAATATCCATGTTCCTAGAGATGCAGTTGTTGCCACAGAGCCTTCAGAGAACGCAGAAAAGCTAGATCTTCCGGTAGAAGATGTAGGCGGTGATATGAAAATATTTGATATAGGAAAGATAACTATAGAGCGTTACAAGAAAGAGATAGAGTCATCTGGGACTATTGTTTGGAATGGCCCTCTTGGCTTGTATGAATTCAATCGCTTTTCACACGCAAGCAAAAGAATTGCTGAAGCAGTTGTAGATGCAACAAAAAAAGGTAGTCATTCAGTAATCGGAGGAGGGGACACTCTCGATTTTCATTCAAAATATGAAAAGCCGATGGATGATTATAGTTTCGTTAGCACTGGCGGAGGAGCAATGATAGAATTTTTGTCTAGCGAAGATCCATTGCCTGGACTTGTTCCGCTTATGGAAAAATAGTTTTACTACATAAAATTTAAATTGAATCTAAATCCTATAGTTTCCAATGTGCTAAAGAATATTAAAAGTCTTTCTCCAAGACGATTATCTGTAACTATACTTTTGATTTTTAGTATTATACTTTTCTTTACTATTTTATTTGTGGCTCTTCCTTCGGCTAGAGTTCATGTTTGGCCTAGAATGAGCAGCGTAAGCCATACCGCGAATATTGTGCTGATAAAATCAGGAGCTGTTCTTGGTTTTATGCCGAAGCATACGTTGGAATTGTTACCAATAAAATCCAATATAAATAAACTGCTTACTTTTGATGAAATTAGTAAAAAATTTCTAGGTGAATATGCAGAAACAGAAATGACAATAATTAACGAATCAGATGAAGATTACCAATTTATTGGTGGTACTAGGCTTGTGAATCAGGCTGGAATGATTTTTAAAACAAAAGAGTCTGTAGTGGTTTCTGCAGCTACAGCTATAGAGGCGGGGACTGTAAAAGTTACTGCTGTAGCGCAAACAGAGGACTTATATGGGGAAATAATAGGGGAGAGGGGGAATGTTCCAGCAGGTCTGAAATGGGAGATTCCAGGTTTATCACTAGAAGAAAGAAAAATTGTTTATGCAAGAAATTCAGAGTCAGCTAGTGGTGGAACATCGAAGTATGGTACTGAACTTAGAGAAGAAGATATCAAGCTTGCTACTAAAAAAATAGAACAAGAGCTCACAAAAACTGCCAAGATTAGAACAGAAGAAGAAATAAAAAATTTAGAAGCAAGAACAGAAAGTGAATACACATTACTGCAATATGATGTTCTTACATCTGAAGCTTTTTCTGGAATAACTCTTCCAATGGATTTAATAGGAAAGTCAGTGAAATCTATTCCAATAGAAGGAACTCTTTTATATGAAATGCTTGTATATAACAAAGATGAATTATTTAATCTTCTTTTGCCGGGGCTTCGTGATCACATAGAAGATGGTCAGGAGCTTATAGAAGAAAGCACAAGCAAAGAAGGAATATCGGTACATGTTATTGAATATGATGATGATCTAGGATGGGTAAAAATTACTGCAGAACTTACTGGAAAAGAAAGACATGTGCTTTCTGCAAAAACTTTAGAAGGAAGAGAGTTTGGAGAACGTGTGCGTGAAGCTATTAGTGGCAAATCCGTAAGAGATGCAAAGCGAATAATACAAAACTATCCGGAGGTAGATCGTACAGAAGTAAAAGTTTGGCCTCCATGGAGAAAGGCTATGCCATCTCTTAGTAGTAATATTGTTCTTACTTCTCAATGAAACGAATTTTGAAACTAGTAATTGGCTGGCTAATAACAGTTTTAGCGCTTACTGTAGCCATTTTTCTTATAAGCGCATTATATACAGTGTATAGATTTGATGGGAATGCAAAGTTTCCTGTGGAGTGTGCTGTAGTCTTCGGTTCAGCGGTTCATAACGGCAAATATCCCGGCCCTGGGATAAAAAGAAGGGTAGAAACAGCCGTGCACCTTGCGAAGGAGGGGAGAGTGGAGAAATTAATTTTTACTGGTGGCCTTGGAAAGGGGAATGATCTTTCAGAAGCTAGTGTGATGAAAAATGAAGCGTTACGACTTGGTGCAGATCCAGAAATAATAAAAACTGAAGAAGGTGCAACTTCTACATGGCAGAGTGTAAAATTTGTTCAACCATTTGTAAAAAACTGTAAAAGTGTTGTGGCAGTGAGTGATAGATATCACCTCGCTAGGATTTTGCTGCTTTCAAAAAAGCAAAATTTGGACTGGGATGTCCATCCGGCAGATAAAATCACTAGCGTTTTATTCGAATTGCAGATGATTGCTAGGGAAGCTGTTGGGAATTTGTTTTATTTGTTTTTGGTTAGCGAGTAAGGAAGAAGGCAAGATGATTTTTATGTCATGCTGAGCCGCGCTGAGCGAATAGAACTAGAAGCAGAGTGAGCTTGCGAACGAAGCTTTAGTTCTATGAGTCGAAGTGCGTGTCGAAGCAGCATGCTTTCTACCAGAAAAGCCAAAATGCCATATTTTGCCTATCAGGCCACATCTGCTGGGTACAAATTGTGGACAAGAGATATCGCTTCGTATAAAATGCATTATACGAAGTTTCTTTTTTTCCACATCATCACTCCCCTCACTTATAAATCACTTAAAAATGGCAAGTGCTACACAAAAAGTATTGATTCATAATTATTAATTATTAAATTCCTTAATCTAAAAATGCCAAAAGCCACTAAGCTAACTCCTCTCGAAGACGCAATTGACCGATATATCCTCTATATGGAGTCAGAATTGGGCAAATCCCCCCTTACGGTGAAGAATTACACACATCAGCTCAATGATTTTGCTGGATTTTCCCCTATTTCTAGCCCAAAAAAGATAGATAAGCAGGTTATAAGGCAATATAAGCAGTATTTGCACCGTTTTAAGGATAAAAACGACCAGGAATTGACTACTAGGACCAAAAACCATCGCTTAACGGTTCTAAGAGCTTTTTTACGATATCTTATACAAGAGGAAGAGCTAGACGTTTATCCGCCAGATAGGGTCCAAAGGTTCAAGGATGACCCCAGACAAGTAAAAGTTTTGTATGCAGAAGACTTAGAAAGACTTCTAAGTGCTCCAGATACAGAAACTCTTCGCGGAAAAAGAGACAGAGCGATACTTGATACATTTTTTTCTACTGGCATGCGTCTTTCTGAACTTGTGTCACTTAATAGAAAAGATTTAAATTTTAATACTCGTGAAATTTCTGTTCGAGGTAAGCGTAGAAAAATAAGAGTTGTATTCTTGTCCGATCTAGCAGTCGAGTCTCTCAAGTGCTATTTGAGTGAAAGAGAAGATAGCTTTGGTCCCCTATTTGTTCGGGGAGTAAAAGATTCACTCAATGCAGATCTAAATGGAGAAAAAATGCGACTCTCCCCTCGTGCAATCCAAAATATTGTAAAAAAATATGCGCTTATTGCAGGCATTGTTTCTGATCCTTCTCCTCATACCCTTCGCCACTCTTTTGCTACAGATCTACTGCGAAACGGCGCAGATCTTCGTTCAGTTCAAGAGATGCTAGGGCATCAGGACCTCTCTACTACGCAAATATACACACACGTGACCAGTCCACAGCTAAAGAAGATTCATAAACAATTTCATGGTAAGAATGTTGAGGATTGATCCTGAGTGTATATTCCCCCACTTTTTTCTTGTATTGGCAATCAGAGCCAATATAATGCGTACAACCTTTTCGCTATGTGCAATTGAGGCAATATCGGAGGAGATTTATTCTCCTGAGCCTCACGAGGGTACGATATTAGCGGAAAGTTTAGCTTCCCAGAACGAGTAATGCAGAAATGCACTGTCTGGGAGAGCGCGACCCTCATCCACATTGGATGGGGGTCGTTTCTTTTTTGTCTAAATGTGAGTATTCTTGGAAACAAGAAAGCCCCATTGTTTTTTACGAGACAATGGGAGCCAGCAGGACTATCAAGAAGTTGCTTAGATGTTTCTTTAACCCAGAAAGGTGCTGTAGGAGGGATTGTTGACCACCTGCTGGCAGAGGCGGTTGCATTGCAACCGCCTCTTTTCCTTAGTTTTTTGTTGAATTCGATGATTTTGCGCATAGAATGCTCGCACTTCTTCTCATAAGAGAAACGAGTGTCTCCAGTGTTTGCTGTTAGCAACACATGTAAGCTGATGCTGAGACAAAAACAATTTATCATGAGAAGAGGTGTCGGATGGAGGCGTAGTACTCTAACCGGCTGCAGAAGTCATACTTCTCGAACCGAGGTCCCTACAGATGTAGGGACCTCGAATTTTAATTGGTGAATGTTTTTCTTGATATTCGCTATCTAGATCAGTAGCATCCCGTTCAGGTTTTCTCTGTTCTTTCTATATGCAGTTTTCTTATATTACGAGGTCATTTTTCTGAGCTTTTGAGATTAAGTTTAGAAAAATGATTTCGTAAGTGAGAGGGCTAGTATTGGCCCCCCCGGGCTTCCGGGGGGGGCGACGGAAGGGATCAGAATCCCGTGATTCTCTTTTGGCTCCCAAATCTACACGGAGGGAGAATCACATCACGTGCCGGTTGCATCATTATGGCGTTAATGATGTAGCCGGCCTTTTTCTTGCTAAGGACTGCTCTCCCCTCTTTTGGGAGAGTGGCTCTGTTTTTGTTTCTGTGCTGCATTTATCTTGACTTGCCATGACCAGAATCGTTAGCATGCGAATGGCTCTTTCTGCTCCTTTTTTTATACGGTCTACTTATATTCTCCTTAGAAAAACTCAAGTGACGTCACTTTTCTGTGCTTTCTGGAGCACGGTGAAGTGACGTTACTAGGACCCTTTTGGGCTTGGGTCCACAGCCATTGATCATGGCTATGCCAAAAGCCCGCAGTCCCTGGCCCCTGTGGCCAAATGAAGGAGATTGGTTCTATGAGAAATTTGCGGTGTCGCGGTTCCACAGTGCGAAATAATGAGGATCTATTCGACGAGAAGAATCGCATCAAGAAGAAAGTCTCCAGGTAGGCCGCGAAGAAGAAGAGGGTTGCCCTTAAAGGAAGGGCCCCGGAACCTCCTGCACGCACTGCGCGTAGGAGGTTCTTTTTAATTTTGTGCTACTAAAAAGAGGGCCGGAGCCCCCAGTGGGGACTCCGGCAATTGCTGATCTGCGTGGCTTCGCTCATGGACATTAGAGTTAAGCCACGATACGGAACGCCGATTGATGCTGATGAATTGTAATGCTGTTCATCGTTTTCAATCGTGTCGCAACCTCCGTTGCCACGGCGTGGCAAGCGATTTTGTTAACGACCGCCGCGTCGACAATGCAGGCGGATCGATTTAACCCCGCGGTCGATGCCTCTATCGTTGTGAGTCCGCTTTCGGATGCCGCATTGGGCACATCTTTTGGAGCGGTCGTTTCTTCTGCCTTCAGGTCATTCTGGACGTAATTCAGATTCTGGACGACTGCGTTCGCGGTGTCTTCGGTGAACGCCATTGTCGTCATCGCAATTACGACTGCTACTGCTGCGAAGGTCATGAAAAATAGTGGCCAAAATCTTTCGCGTTTCATTTCGCACCTACTTTCTTACGAATCTCGTACAGCAGAATTTGAACATGCTACAAGCATGTACAAATGGTAGAACCGACGGTCCTGAATTTTTTGTTTTCCTTTCTATGATTCAGGATCAGAGGATTTCGTTCCCGACCAATTTCTCACAAATACACCGTTCAAAAAGAAAAAATTTCTCCTTGAGAGTGTATTTGTGATTTTTCGCTAACTCCGGCGATAAAAAGATCAGATCAGCTGCGGCGAAAGTAACAGAAGATTTACTTTGTGGCAAGATTTTCTTGTGAGTAGTAATTATGCTTCGACTCACCCTTCGACTCGCGAGACTTAAGCGTCGTGGGTGCGCCCACTCCGCTTCAAGTGATCGCTCTCTCAGGGTGGCTCAGCATGACATTTTAATGAATTTACGTTTCCCCACCTTCACGACACACTCCCCTTCCACAACTGCCTCCACAGAAGAAACAGCCTTATCATCTACCTTTACTCCACCTTGTTCTATATTCCTCTTAGCTTCATTTTTTGATTTACAAATTCCGCTAGAAACCAATGCATCTATAAGTAAAGTTCCTTTTTCAATTTTTACCTCTGGAATATCCTCTGGAATCCCCTTCTCCTTGTGAACTTTGTCGAAGTTTTCTACTGCAGCATTTGCAGCTTCTTCATTGTGGTACATACGAACTATCTCCCTTGCAAGCTCAGACTTTACCTTCTTAGCTTCTGCCCCACTACCCACTACCCACTTACCACTAGCCACTTCTAAGTCAGTGCAGCATTCAGCATAAACTTCAACTAGTTCATCATTTATAGACATCAACTTTCCATACATATCATCTGGCTCATCATCCAGGTATACACAGTTTTCATAAGTCTTACTCATCTTTCTTCCATCTGTTCCTTCTATAAGCCTGGTAGCAAGAATAAATTTCTCACGCTTGCCATATTTTTCCTGAAGAGTTCTTCCGCAGAGCATATTGAATTCTTGGTCTGATCCTCCGATTTCGCAGTCAACATCTAGTTGAACAGAGTCATACGCTACATACATTGGATACATAAATTCCTGCATATTAATCGATTTACCCTCCTTTTCGCGACGCTCAAACATGTCACGCTGCTCCATTTGTTGTTTGGTAAAGTGACTTGTAAGCTTCAAAATTTCTTCGCCGTTGAGTTTTCCTAGCCATTCATGATTGTATACAACCTCCACATCTTTATCGAAATCCAAAATCTTACTTGCTTGCTCTTTGTATGATGCGAAGTTTTTTTCTACATCTTCTCTGGTAAGAGGTTCACGCATCTTATCTTGTCCAGATGGATCCCCTATCATCGCGGTAAAACTTCCAACCAAAAAAATCACATGATGTCCTGCATCTGCGAATTGTTTTAGTTTTCTTAGTGGGACTGAATGTCCTAAATGTAATTTACTTCCCGTAGGATCTATTCCCAGATACAACCGCATAGGTTTTCCAGATTTTAATTTTTTATCGGCTAAATCTTTTGGGATTACTTTTTCTACGGCGCGGGTTAGGAGGGAGGAATTGTCCATGTGAGCAGTTTAGCAGATATAAAAGAGTCATAGGAATCTTAAGAGTGTTCTGAGCAAGAAGTGGCATCGGCCTCCTGGCCGATGAGTTGCCCGTGCCCTCCTGGGCGCGGGTGGAAATTGCTGATACATAAGGCACAGGCGGGGACGCCTGCACCAACTCATCGCCGAGGACGGCGATGCTACACACCACCACACACCGCTTTTTTTATTATTTATCCAATATGTTTTTTGCCTTTTCAATATCTTCTGCAATTTGTTCCTTAAGTAGATCTTCTGTTTCAAATTTCTCTACATCTCTAATTTTTTCAACAACCTCCACACTTAATGTGGATCGCCCGTCTTCGCTTTGCTTCGCCGCGGCAAGCTCATCGCTGATCACGGAACGCTCTAGTAAATGCACTTCACAGCTCCTCCCCAATTCCATAGTCCCCCTCTCTCCATAAAACATAGCTCCGTTCATTCTATCTGCATATACAGCATAGACTCCTTCTTTTAGTTCAGATGGAACTTCTGATAAATCTAAGTTCAAAGTAGGGGTTCCAAGTTCAGTCCCTTTCCCCTCCCCTTTTACTATGTGCGCTGTAAATGAAATGTTATTAATCACCTCCATATGATATAATATATAGAAATAATGTCCGATCAGGAATTACCAAACGAAGGCACAGAGAATTTGGCAGAGAATGCAGAAAATAGTCCAAATCCAGAGGTTCCGGAACCGGCTCCAGAAACAGTAGAATCTACAAAGGAAATTCCGAAAGCAAATAATAAAAAATTGATAATTTTAGTAGGTGCAGTTGTTATTTTGATGACTGTAGTAATTGGTGTTATGTCTATGTGTTCAAAAGAAGAGCCAGAACCAACAGTAGATGAACTTAGAATCCAACACTTGGAATATATATCTAAATTCCTGGAATCATATAAAACAAAAAATGGAGGTTATCCACAGCCAACAATGAGAGAAGAAACAAAAGAAGGAATCATTCATGTGTGGGGTTACGAGAAAGATGTACCAGCACTTGCATCTTGTGAGATGTTTACTCTCGATGGTGATATGACAGAAGAAGGTAGTATAGAAGATTATATAGAGCCAGAATTATCGCATTGTGGAGGAAATATATATGATCTAAATGGAAATCTAATTGGCTGGAAGGGTACGCTTACATTAGAAAGTGGACTAAACAATATAGATGTTGCAAATCTTGGCGATGGAAGAATTTTATCTCCCATTTCCGAAACCAATTCCAGATTTCCTACAGATCCTGCATTTGAGCCTTATACAAAACTTAAATCTGCTGGATTTGGAGAATATATATATGCAGTTAGGATTCCAGAGAACAAGGCGAATGATAAAGGAGGATACGAGTATCAGATTGCAGCTTCTATCCCAGACACAGATACTGGAAAGCTGAAGACATATATACGTGGAAATTATTATGTAAAGACAGATGAGAGAGATATTATGCCTGCTTCTCTTATAGGTTCTGGAATTCTGTTCGATAAAAATAATCTGCAAATAGAGGGGCAAGAATCAGCCATACAAGTGCTTATGGATGAGCAAAAAGAGGGGCTACCACATCCATCTTTGGGAGATGGAGAAGAGGTGTTAAAGATCTTAAATATCAAGCAAAGAGCACAAAGCCTTATGCGTGCAATAGAAAATAGAGAAGACGTAGTATCAGCTTTTACTAGTTCAGCATCTGCAGATGCTTTTGTAAATTCATTATCTTTGTCTAGTGAAGAAATAGAAAAATTCATATCATCTTTGCCATCAGTTGGAAGTGAACAATATGATGTTGATTCATTAAATCAAGAAATTCTTGATATTGCAGATTCTCTTTCTGTTGCTTCGGAAACATTTGTTTCAGATAAAGCAGGAGAGGTGCAAGCTGCACTTGAACTCGAAGTTAATAGTAGTGATGTTTCTGAATCTATTCTTCGAAGAGTTTTGAATGATTCAGAGAGCATAGAAGATGCTGTTTTGTTTGCTAGAGATGAGGTTATAAAGTATTTGGATGGAGAAGGTATAGAAGATCAGTCCAGAAGCAGGGCTGGTAGAAAAATAGAAGATGCATTGGAGTTGGTTCCAAATGTTAATTCCCTATTTAATGCGCAGAAACTTGAAACTCCTTATGTATTTTTGCTTGAGGATGATGAGGGGAATATAAAAGGTTTGGCGAAAAAAGAAGGAAGCTTACTTCCTGAGGCAAAAACTGAAACTATAGTTACTCTTAATAAGATTGCATCTGATTTGGTAGTGCATGTATCTGAGCTAGAAGTTTTGCTTTCTCAGATCATAGACGAGCTTAAAAATACTTCTTCTCCTCTAGAAGATATAGATGAATCTCTTAAGAGGTTATCGCGTGCGCTTGCATCTGAGAATGAAAGAATAGGTGTTATGTTTGATAACATTGCATCTGAAAACGAAGTACAGAGTTTACTTTCTGTGTTTAATGATAAAAAGAAATTAGATGGAAATAGTATTGCAATTTCATATGCTGGATCGAGATGTGGACTATTTGGAAATTTCTCTCCTTTGAATTTTTCTGCCAGCATATTTAATTCTTTGTCTGCGATGCAGAGCCCTGGAATTCCATTCGAGGAAAATTACACAGGAATACCTTATCCCCTACCCTAAGCATGTCATCACTTATAGGGGTAGATCTAGGCGGAACAAAAATAGCAGTTGCAAGGTATACATCTGATACTTGGGAAGTTCAGGAAGAAAAAAAGATGGATACACATGCAGAGCAAAAATTTGAGCATGTTTTAAAAGATATGATTTCTATAGTTGAGGAATTGAAAGATGAAAATACAGTTGGAATTGGAGTTGGTGTGCCGGGACTTGTTCGTCAGCCAGAAGGAAAAATAGTAACTTTACCTAATATTCCTGGCGCAGATTCTTTCTCTTTGAAGGCAGAGCTTAAGTCGCGTACTGGGCTGAAAGTAGAAGTAGATAACGATGCAAATTGCTTTGCTCTTGCAGAGGCTGTGAGCGGAATTGCAAAAGATGACAGAGTTGTAGTAGGAATAACTATGGGCACGGGTGTAGGTGGAGGAATTGTTATAGATAAAAAGATTTATCATGGAGATAGCGGTTATGCAGCAGAGATTGGACATATGTTACTTAAGCCAGGAGAGCCTCCATATAAGACTTCCGATGCACGTGGAGACGTGGAACAATTCTTCTCTGGCACTGCCATGGGAAAGAGATGTACAGAAGCAAGCAGGCCAGAAGATTATTTAGAAGGAAAAGTTTGCAGCTTCTTGCAGCCGGAAATTTTCCGTGAAGTTGCATGGATGTGTGTAAACATAGTGCATTTACTAGATCCTAGTGTGATAGTTTTTGGTGGTAGCGCAGGACGAGCACTTGAACCGCATATAGATGAAATACTTAGAGAACTTAAGCAGTGGTTACTTCCAGGCACTCCTCTTCCAAAGCTTGCAATAGCAAAATTAAAAGATGCAGGTACTATGGGTGCAGCAATGCTTTTAATTTAATAATTTTTTATGAAACACTTACTTACAAAGTTGATAATTATAAATGCGATGCTTGTATCGCTTATGATTATAGGAATAGTAAATGCAGAGAGATTAGATGCCATATGGGTGAGTATGTTTTCTTCAGATGAAATCAGTGTAGAGATTCCTGTGGAAGAAGAAGTTGTAAGAACCGTTGTTCCAGATGTGATGATTGCAGAAGTTAAGAATGAAGATTCCAAAATTATAAAAGTAGTTCAGCTTATAAAAAGCTTTTTTAAGAACATATTAATTGCATCTGTTTCTCCTGAATATTCTCGTGCAAAAAATATTGGAAATTAGTTGAGATTTTCTTCTATAGAAGTTGCTCAATAATCTCTTTGTTACTTGGAAGATCTTCTTTGTTACATTCTCTTTCTTCCCATTTATCTCTAAGAGTAGATAAATATTTTTCGTCTTTAAGTTTTTCTACAAACTCTGTTGCGGAGCCTTTGAATCTAGAGTTATGAATATTATATGAAAGCGAATGTATAACTGACATAAATGCATCTTCTCCTCCACATACCTCTGTTCCTATTTCATCTTGTACAGCATCTGCGATGCTTTCTGCATCTATACCTGCCATTAGAAATAGATCTGCAGAAGGTGCTGATGGGAAGTAAGTATTTACTCCTAGTCTTCTAAGAGAACAGGGTAGCTGAAAATCTGCGATGACGTCTGCGACTTGTGCCGCTATTCCACTTTCACTTGAGTGATCTTCTACAACTAACAGATGAACTGTTTCTAGTGCTGCCTGAATGATTGCTGCGGCATCTATAGGTCGTACTGAGGCTATATTGATCAATCGAACTGGACCTACTTTTTCTTTCTTAAGTAATTCAATTGCTTTCATGGATTCATGTATAGCAATTCCTGATGAGATTATAGTTATTTTGTCATCAAGATTTCCTTTGCCTTCTAGCATCGTAGCTTTGCCATCGAATTCATAATCTTCTCCATATATTGGTTTACCAGAATCATCTAGTAGTTGTTCGTGTCCGTTTCTTGGTGAGAATACAAATATACTTTTATGTCCTTCTGCTATTTTTTCTATCCCTTTCTCTGCCATAGCTGCTGCTTGATTTGAATCTGCTGGCATCCAGACTTCTGTATTATCAAATGGGATATCTAAGTAATGTCTTTCCTGATGAGTTTCTCCATCTTCACCGACGCTTAGTCCACAGTGAGTACAATCATGCAGTACTCCGCATCTCGTATGTCCACAATTTACATCTATAAGCCTTGCATTAGCACGAGCTTCATTTGTGCCGAATGCTGCAAAAGTATAAGTAACAGGGAGTAATCCTGTTTGCCTCATGCCCGCTGCTGACATGTACATATTAGCCTCTGCTACTCCTACGTTAATCACTCGATTGGGAAGCTCTGCTTCTGCTTTATCAAATCCTCCAGATCCTGCGAGGTCAGCGTGCAATACTATTATCCTGTCATCTTCTTTCATTAGATTTAGAAGATGAGTTGCACCGAAATCTTTTCTAGCTGCACCTTTTTCGGTTGTAATAATTTTTTTTGCTTTTGGATTCCAGTTTATTTCGATGTCAGTAACTGTTCTATCTGCAGATTCATAGCGCGATTTTTCTTCTGTTCTATATTTTTCGTAAGTCTTAATTAATTCATCTAGCTTTGGAAGCTCTTTCATAGCTTTCTCTTTTTCATCTGCAGAAAGTGGTGCTCCGTGATAGTTTTTTGATCCAGTGTTTGATGCTTCTTCCATAAAACTTATGCCATTACCCATCGTCGTGTAGTAGCAGATAAATATAGGCTTACCTTTTCCTATAAATTCATTCGCTTTTTCTATAGCAGCTTTTACTTGGGATGGATCATTTCCGTTTTGCACTTCTATAACTTGCCATCCGGAAGCGATCGCGATTTCTGCAAAATCTGATGCAAAAACTTCAGATGGCATTCCACTTAGTTGAACATCATTCCAATCACCGTGAACTACTAAGTTATCTAGTTTAAGTTGTGTGGCTAACCTAAATGCTTCCATCACTTGTCCTTCTTGTGCATCTCCATCTGCAAGAAGTACATCAACTATTCCATCTTTTTTCTGATATTTAAGTCCAAATGCAACACCCAATGCATTACTTACGCCTTTCCCAAGAGGCCCTGCTCCAAAAGGTATGTCCCCTACTCCGGCTTCTGCATGTCCCGGTAAGCCACTAGGAGTTCTAAATGAATCGATAATTTTCTCTGGTGAAGCTAGTCTTTTGTCAGTTCCTTCATGTCCAAATAGCCATTGCAATGTAAATGCAAATATAGATAAATGTCCTGCACTCATTCTGAGTGGTTGGTCCTTGTGAGGATTTCTGAGTTTATTTATCCAGTAACCAAATGTGAATGCAGACATAGAACCTCCAGGGTGCCCTGATTTATGCCTGATAGGTGCTTCCACTGCGATGTGACAGAGAATCTTCTCTGCTGCCTCGTAAGCCTCATTTTCATCATCTGAAAGCTTCGCAGCTTCATTTGGTCCTATCCATACAGAATCTACCTTTGAGTCGGACTCAATGATTCTCTGCAGGGACATAGGAACCTCAGATACTGGTTTTCCGATTAGATCTTTTTTGTTGGGACGATTGGACATATGGTCACAGAGTAACTTTTATTATTGGGTATGTACAAGTAATAATTTTGTGTAAAATTCTAGTATGCCAAATGAAAATCCACCACCTATAGAAGACAAAGATCCTGCAAATAGAAATGAGCTTTCTAAGGCAATTGCAAACATTAGGCGCGATCTTGAGGTTTCAAGAAGGGAAAGAGAGCAATCTCCCTGCAAAGTAGCGGAAATGCCTAAATAGCAAGTGTGGAGATGATAATTATGAGCGTATGTCATCCTGAGCAAGTCCGCCGTAGGCGGACGCGTCGAAGGGCGAAGTGCGTGTCGAAGCATTCTAAGAGACCGACTTCCAGTCTTCCAAAAACTTCTCCAGTCCCACATCCGTCAAATTATGCTTTGGTAATTTCGTAAATACTGCATAAGGAATAGTACATATGTGTGCACCGAGTTGAGCAGACTCTGCTATGTGTCTTGGGTGTCTGGTAGATGCGACTATTACTTCGGTAGAAAAATCATAATTTGCCCAAGCCTCCATAATTTCTGCAATAAGCTCCATACCATCTTGTCCTGCATCATCTAAACGTCCTATAAATGGACTTATATAATTTGCACCAGCTTTTGCAGCGAGGACCGCTTGGTTTACTGAAAATATAAGAGTTGTGTTTGTAGAAATATTTTTCTCTCTGCAGTAGTTCAGAGTTTTTAGTCCTTCTACTGTCATAGGAACTTTTACGGTGACATGTTCATGCCAGCTGCTGTACTCGTCTGCTTGTTTTTTCATATCTTCAAATTTAGTGGCAGTTACTTGTGCACTTACACAAGGAACATATTCACACATTTTCATTACAGTTGGTTTAAATTCTTTTCCTTCTTTTGCGACTAACGAAGGATTGGTAGTAACTCCATCCAAAACTCCCCAAGATGCAATCTCTGCAACCTGATCTGTATTTGCTGTATCGATAAATAGTTTCATGATTCTAAGATAGCTTATTTTGTAACATAATCAACAGAATGACGTAATTTGGAATACAGAATTAGTTGAATAATATTGCACGTAGGCTTCGCGGGGCGGGAGCCCCGCGACACTATAAAACAATTCTCCTTAATTATTCATTATTCATTGTTAATTATTAATTTTATACAGAGTAAAAATTTAAACGTTGAGATTACTACCTGTTAATTGCATGCTAGAATCAAGCCATGAATCAATTAGCAGTTATAGGACTTGGCACAATGGGTGCAAATCTTGCTCGTAATGCAGCTAGGAATGGTGCAAAAGTAGCTGTCTATAACAGAACAGCAGAGAAGACAGATGAATTTATGGAGAAGTATGCAAGCGAAGGTGATTTCGTCGCATGTAAGAGTTTGGAAGAAGTGGTTGCTGCGCTTGAACCTCCAAGGCCCATACTTCTTATGGTAAAAGCAGGAGGTGCTGTGGATGCTGTGATGGAAGAGCTATCTCCTCTCTTAGAAAAAGGAGATGTGATAATTGATGCAGGCAATAGTCATTACGAAGATACTGATAGACGTATGAAGTTGGTTGAAAAATCAGAAATTCATTTTGTAGGCATGGGAGTAAGCGGCGGAGAAGAAGGAGCTCTAAATGGTCCTAGTATGATGCCTGGAGGAAGTGAGGAAAGTTATAAGATTATTTCTTCTCTTATGGAAAGTATGTCAGCAGACGATGGCGACGGTGGTAAATGTATATCTCTCATGGGTCCAGGTGGGGCAGGACATTTTGTAAAGATGGTTCACAATGGAATCGAATATGGAATTATGCAGCTAATTGCTGAGTCTTATGATCTGCTTAAATCTGAGGCTGGAAAATCAAATGAAGAGCTTGCAGAGATATTTGCTTCTTGGAATGAAGGTGAAGATTTGAATTCGTTTTTGATAGAGATTACTGCGAAGATTTTTGAAAAAGGAGATGTTCTGGATGTTATAAAAGACGCTGCAGGACAAAAAGGTACAGGTAGATGGACTACAGAAGCAGCTCTTAAGTACGGCGTTGCAATTCCAACCATAAATGCAGCTGTGGATGCCAGAATTATTTCTGGTTCAAATGATCTTAGAAAGGTTGGCAAAGAATTTCCGGAATCCACTGATAAAGGCTCATTCGAATCAGAGAATTTAGCATCTCAAGTTAGATCTGCATTAGAGCTTTCTATAATTTGTGCATACACCCAGGGATTTGATCTAATTAATGTTGTGAGCAAGGAAAAAAATTGGGAGCTGGACAATTCTGAAATAGCACGCGTTTGGAGTGGTGGCTGTATTATTAGATCTGAATTCCTTAAAAAAAGATCAAAGATCAAAAAGACAGAAGTTCTTGCGATGTTCGAAGGAGAAAAGCAATTAGATTGGCGTAAGACAGTTGCTATAGGAACAGGTCGTGGCATTCCCCTTCCCGCTATGACTGCATCACTTTCGTATTACGATTCTTTGCGCCGAGAACGTCTTCCACAAAATCTTATACAAGCACAGCGCGACTTCTTCGGTGCTCATACGTATGAAAGAACAGACAAAGAAGGAAGTTTTCATACGGAGTGGTAACTATTTACTAGTTAAATGAACAATGCCAAAGGCAATCAAGAAGCACAGTGCATATGCAACTGCGAAATTTGCCCAGTGGTGATTTGGTAATTTGTTATTAAAAAGTATCAGTATCAAGCTAAAAAATATTGCAGCGATTGCTCCATAGATTCCACCTACTAGAAATTCATTTGAGAGTCCCCTATTTTCCATAGTTATAAGCACATAAGATATTGCAAAAACTATAGGGATTCCTCCTATGGCACCTGCAAGTTTAGGGCCTGCAATTCTAGCTAGCATTAGTACTGCTGCAGTAACTACTGCTGATGCCAGACTTTTGAATAAGATGTCCATAGATCTTAGAAATGGCGGTGGGAGTGGGATTCGAACCCACGAGAGGCTTGCACCTCTAACGGTTTTCAAGACCGTCGCCATCGACCACTCGGCCATCCCACCGCCGGATATGATACACTAGTCACAAGAAAATTTGACGACCAAAATAGACACCGTGGAGAGGTGGCTGAGTGGTCGAAAGCGCCGCACTGCTAATGCGGTATACGGATTCATCCGTATCGAGGGTTCAAATCCCTCCCTCTCCGCCATTCGATTCGCTATTTGCTTTGCAAATAGCTCACTCATGGCAAGCCACAGTTGAATTTTCTAAATTAGGTTTATGCCCCATATTCCCGTCCTTCTATCCTCCACTCTAGAACTACTTGATCCCAAATCAGGTGAGATAGTTGTAGATGTAACTCTTGGGCTTGGGGGGCATGCGGAGAAGTTTTTGGAGAAGATAGGCGCTAAGGGAAAGTTGATTGGGGTGGATGCGGATGAGGAGAATTTATCAGCGACCCGCGATCAGCGACCCGCGATCAGTGAAAAAATTGAATTTATTCATGCAAACTTTGGAGATATAAAAGATTTAGATTTGCCGCGTTGCGATATTTTGTTTGCAGATCTCGGACTTAGTTCACCACATATAGATGATCCAGAGAGAGGGTTTAGTTTTCGGGGAGATTCTCTACTTGATTGTAGGTTTGATAAAACAAAAGGAATATCAGCTGCAACTCTTCTAAATAATTCATCGGAAAATGATCTGATAAGAATTTTCAAAGAATATGCTGAAGTAGAAAAAGTATATGCGCTTGCCAGGGAAATTAGTGAAGCAAAAAAGATAGAAACAACTTCAGACCTCAGAGAAATAGTAGAAAAAGTTTATAAATGGAAAGCGAATAAAGTTCTTCCACAGATATTCCAGGCTATTAGGATAGAGGTAAATGATGAGATGGGAGCGTTAGATCAACTGCTTGAACATGGTCCACATCTTCTAAAGCCAGGCGGAAGAATGGGTATCATTAGCTACCACTCTCTAGAAGACCGCAAGGTGAAGCAAAGATTCAAAAATCTCACAACTTCGCAGAAAGACGCTATAACTGGTGCGCCAATATGTCCGCCATCTTATGAGCTCTTGACTAAGAAGGCAGTTCAAGCGAATCTACAAGAGATAGAAAATAATCCGCGTGCAAGAAGTGCACGTTTAAGAGTGATAAAAAAGATCTAATAGCCTATCCGGCTTCGTCCGTCCGCCTCTGCGGACGAGACTACGCCGCGACTAACACTAATTACCTTGTCACCAATATCATCTACACATTCTGCATCGGGATTGCCGGAGAAACGACAAACACTTGGTCGTATGGTTACTGCGAGTACTGTAACCCTTCTGTTTTCTACTGGAGGTCTTATTGTAATACTTGCTCTTCTTATTCTCTTCAATGAAAACTACAACGCAACTAAGGGGTATAAGCTAAGAACTTTGGAAAGGGAAAGATCACAGTTGCTTCTTACAGAAGAAATTTTGAAGATGCATATAGCAGAAGCTCAGGCGCTAGATACATTCGAGAATGATCCTGCAATACTTGCTATGCCCAAAATGAAGAGGGCGGAATATATAGAGGATAGTGGGGCTTTGGCTAGTGAATGATGCTAATTTTGGGTGTGTCACCCTGAGGAGTTCGCCGTAGGCGAACGTCTCGAAGGGTAGCTTGAGTGTTTGTAACATGCTTCGAGATGTCGCTGCGCTCCTCCTCAGCATGACACTATTAAATAGATTTCAAAAACTCAATTGCTTCACCCTTCGAAGTAATCTCTTTTTTGATTTGTTTTTCATGAAGCATCTCAAGTATTTCTCCTACTTTTTCTCCCGGTTCTATATCCATTATTTCCATAACTTCTTCTCCAGAGATAAGTGGTTTCTTTGGCCTTGGATGTTCATCTAAAAATTTGTTGTAGTCTTCTATTATCTTGTCATATAAATCTGTTTTGTAATCTTGTGTCCCCACCATATCCAGCCAGAAGAGCTGCAAAAGTTCCAGGAACCACGGATGGTAATACCAATGCGCTTTTCTTTTATCATCCATTTCCGAAAATGCAGCCATCATCATATGATGTTTTATAAGCCATGAAATTTTATCTCTTCTGTTTGCTGTGCATTGCAATCTATCGAGTGCAGCTTTTGTAAGCTTAGCTCCTACCGATGCATGATCATTGAAGTGAATTCGGTCATCTTCTATAGAGAAAGTTACAGGTTTTCCTGTGTCATGAAAAAGAGCTGCCCATCTCACATCTTTTTCGTGATCCTCTGTAAATGAGGAGACTATTCTAATCATATGATTCCATACGTCGCCTTCTGGATGTAAATCCGCAGGTTGAGCAACGCCTTTGCATGCGTGAACCTCAGAAAGTAAGTATTCTAAAATATCTGTTTCCCATAAATCTTCTAAGGCTATTTCTGGATGAGGTCCAAGTAGTATTTTTTCTACTTCTTTGAATCTACGTGTTCCAGATAATTTTTCTATGCATTTAGATTTCTCGTGAAGAGCTTTGAAAGTATCTGGATGATACTGACCTTCGATATAAGCTTTGAATCTTATAACTCTAAGTAATCTCAAATAGTCTTCTTCTATTCTTTTTTCTGGATCCCCTATTATTCTTATAAGCTTCTCATTTAAATCTATTTCTCCTTCGAATGGATCAAATAATTCTCCGGATATCGGATGAAAGTAGAGAGCGTTTATAGTTATGTCACGCCTGTGTGCATCCTTTTCTTTTTCTTTTGTGAATACTACGTTTTCGGGATGTCTTCCGTCTGATGCTTCATCATCTTCTCTAAATGTAGTTAGTTCAAATACATCACCTTCGCTTGCTACTAATATGCTGCCGTAATTTTCTGAAGTTGCATCATGCTTTGGAAAAAGTTTTTTTATTTCATCTGGCAGAGCAGATGTTGCTATGTCTATGTCTTCTGGAATTTCATCTATTATCATATCTCTCACGCATCCTCCTACCCACCAAGCTTCAAATCCTTCATCGGTTAGTTTCTCCACTATGTGATAAGCGGCAGTACCTTGAGGAGTAGCTAAGGTTCTGTCTATGATTTCTTGTGAAAGCGCCATCTATTGTTAGAATACATTAAAATGTTAAGAATTGCTGTTGCAGGCTCGCCGCATTCAACTCCTTCTCCGGGTGGTACTTTGAAAGGACTTGAGAGGGCGAAAGAACTAGGAATAAATGCTATGGAACTTGAATGGGTGCAAAGAGTTCCTATGAATGCAGAGCATGTTGAAGAAGTCGGAAGGAAAGCTCGGGAGCTAGATATAGTTTTGACTGTTCATGCTCCGTACTATGTAAATCTAAATGCCAAAGAAGAAGAGAAATTAGAAAAAAGCAAAGAGCGCGTAATTCAGGCCCTTACTATGGGTCAAATATGCGGAGCGAAGTCAGTATGTGTTCACTCTGCATTCTATCTAGGTATGGATCCAAAAGAAGTTTATGAGAATGTAAGAAATGCAACGGAAGATATTCTGGATAAGAAAGATAAATATTTTCCAGATGTGAATCTAGCGTATGAAACTATGGGAAAAGGAACTCAGTTTGGAACTCTGGAAGAATTGCTTAAGTTAGGTAAAGAATTTGATATGTATCCGTGCGTAGATATCGCTCATATGCATGCAAGATCTAATGGTGCGTGGAACTGCAAAGAAGAATGGAATGAGATCTTTGATACTTATACCAAATATTTAGGCGAGGAATCTTTGTCTAATATGCATATGCATTATTCAGGTATTGAATACGGAGAAAAGGGCGAGAGAAAGCATCTGATATTCGAAGAAAGTGATGCGAACTGGAAAGAATTTGTGAGTGTACTTAAAGATAGAAATATAGGTGGTGTTCTTGTTTGTGAATCACCTAGCTTGGAAGAAGATACTTTGCTCCTGAAACAGGAATATAAACGGTAAAATTACAATCTCCAAGGTAGCAAGCGTGCAGGTGGTATTTTGCGTAAGAAATCATTCTTGGGTACCAATATATGAATAGTCCCATGTTGATTTCGTCGCATATACCGCCTTAAGCACGCGAGCGGGGTGCTTCGACTTACTCGCTCAGAGTGGCTCAGCATGACATGCATGTGATAAAGTGTAGGCATGAATCTAGCAATCAACGGCTTCGGCCGCATAGGAAGACAGGTATACAGAATAATTCTAGAGAAGCACCCAGATATGAAGGTGGTTCTTATAAATGACCTCACAGATGATGAAACGCTTAAGCATCTGTTTGAATTCGATTCCACATATGGGAAATATGAGAATTCGAGTGCATTTAGTGGCGTAAAAATGACTGCAGAAAAAGACCCAGCAGCACTCCCCCATTCTGATCTAAAAGTAGACGTAGTATTGGAATGTACAGGAGTTTTCCGAACCAGAGAGGCGGCAGCAAAACATTTAGAAGCTGGAGCTAAAAAAGTAATAATCTCTGCTCCTGCCAAAGGAGATGTGGACGGCACTTTTTGTATAGGAGTAAATGATGATAAATATGATCCTAGTATGGATGTGTTATCCAATGCTTCGTGTACCACAAATTGTCTTGCTCCTATGGTGAAGGTATTGCATGAAAACTTCACAGTAGAACAAGGATTTATGACAACTATTCATAGTTATACAAACGATCAGCGACTTCTTGATCTGCCTCACTCAGATCTTCGTCGCGCAAGAAGTGCAGCTGAAAATATGATTCCTACAACTACAGGAGCTGCAAAAGCAGTAGGGCTTGTAATGCCAGAGCTCGCAGGAAAATTAGATGGAATGTCTGTGCGTGTGCCTACTCCTACAGGAAGTATTACAGACCTCACTGTTACGGTAAGCAAAGATACGACTGCAGAGGCAGTAAACAAAGCTTTCGAAGCAGCTGCAAATGGACCTATGAAAGGAATTCTAGGCTATGAACCAAGGCCACTAGTCCTCAAGGACTTTGTAGGAGACTCCAGAAGCTGCATAGTAGATGGTATGTCTACAAAAGTGATCTCGGAAGGCAATTCAACACTTGTTAAAGTTCTTGGTTGGTATGACAACGAGTGGGGTTACAGCTGTAGGCTTGTAGAGTTAGCAAAATTAGTAGTGTAAGCGGATTAAATGTCATCCTGAGCGAAGCCACGAGCATTGCGAGTGGCAAAGTCGAAGGGCTTATATGTGCTTCGACACGCACTTCGACTCATAGGACTAAAGCTTCGCTACGCTTAGCTTCTAGTTCTATTCGCTCAGTACGGCTCAGCATGACATAACTTTAATTACTCAGCTTTCTTATCATCATCTTTCTTCTCCTCCTCAACAACCTCTGCATCCACAACATCTTCTTTCTTGTCCTCGGATCCTTTTGCTGCTTCTGCTTCGTTAGCTTCTTTGTAAATAACTTCTCCAATCTTCTGTGCATGTTGCCCCAACATTTCGGTAGCGTTTTTTATCTGCTCATTAGTTGATCCTTCTTCTTTTAGAAGATCTTTTAAGGCAGTGACATCAGTATTTACTTGCTTCTTCACATCATCTGGAATCTTTGCATCATGTTCTCGCATTTGTTTTTCCAGATTAAATATAAGTGCATCTGCTTGGTTTCTTATATCTACTCCTTCCTTCTTTTGTTTATCTTCTTCTGCATGTAATTCTGCATCTTTTTTCATCTTCTCTACCTCTTCATCAGAAAGACCCGTTGATCCTTGTATAACTATATTTTGTTCTTTTCCTGTGCCTTTATCTTTTGCTTTTACATTTAGAATCCCATTCGAATCTATGTCGAAGGTTACTTCTACCTGAGGAATTCCACGTGGAGCAGGAGGTATTCCATCGAGTATAAATCTACCAAGAGATTTATTGTCTGATGACATTTCGCGTTCGCCCTGTGCTACATGCACCTCTACTGATGGCTGATTATCTGCTGCTGTAGAAAAGACTTGAGATTTACTTGTAGGAATCTTCGTATTTTTCTCTATAAGTTTTGTACAAACTCCTCCAAGTGTTTCTATTCCTAGGCTTAGTGGAGTTACATCTACAAGTACTAGGTCTTTATCTATATCTCCAGATTGGACTCCAGCTTGAATAGCAGCTCCAATTGCTACTACTTCATCTGGATTCACTCCTTTGTGTGGTTCTTTACCAAATAATTCTTTTACCTTTGCATGAACTGCTGGCATTCGAGTCATTCCACCTACTAGTACTACTTCGTCTATTTCATCTTTGCTTATCCCAGCATCTTTTAGCGCTTGTTCACATGGTCCTGCTGTTCTTTTTACTAGATCACCTATTAGCGCTTCCATTTTTGATCTAGAGAGTTTTATATTCAAATGTTTTGGACCAGAGCTATCTGCGGTTATAAATGGCAAATTAATTTCTGTTTCTGTTGCAGAGCTAAGTTCTATTTTTGCTTTTTCTGCACCTTCTTTTAATCGTTGCATTGCTACTGCATCTCCATGTAGATCAACTCCTTGATCTTTCTTGAATTCTTCTGCAAGCCAATCAATTATTGCGTTATCAAAATCATCACCACCAAGATGAGTGTCACCATTGGTTGCAATTACTTCAAATACACCGTCTCCAAGCTCTAGTACAGATACATCAAAAGTTCCTCCTCCTAGATCATATACAATGATCTTTTCATCGTGACCTTTGTCTAGCCCATATGCGAGGGCTGCTGCAGTTGGTTCGTTTATTATTCTAAGGACTTCTAGTCCTGCAATTTCTCCAGCTTCTTTAGTTGCTTGTCTTTGTGAATCATTGAAATAAGCAGGAACTGTAATAACTGCTTTATCTACTGTATCTCCTATATATTCTTCTGCATCTTTTTTGAGTTTGCCCAAGATCATTGCAGAAATTGCCTGTGGCAGATTATCTGTTCCATCTAATTTAATCGTTGCTCTTCCGCCCTTGCCTTCTCCCATTTCGAAAGGAATTTTTTTAATGTCTTTTTCTATTTCCTTATAGGTGTGACCTATGAATCTCTTAGAAGAAAACACAGTATTTTTTGGATTTGTGACAGCCTGACGCTTCGCAGATACTCCTACGAGTCTTTCTGAGTCTTTTATAGCGACTATAGAAGGTGTAGTACGATTCCCCTCTGCATTTGGGATTACTGCAGGCTCACCTCCTTCTATGAAGGCCATACATGAATTTGTGGTTCCTAGGTCGATTCCTATAGCTTTTGGCATGGTAATTCGTTGGTAAATATAGAATTAGCACTCGGTATTCTAGAGTGCTAATTTGGGGGTGTCAAATGCTGTAGCATTATTTTGGCAATAATATTTGAATCTAAATGGATGTTATTGTATTTTCGACACAGCGTCTGATCCTGTGAATGTTTATTTCTGGTCAGAAGGGAGCGCAGCAATGTTCTGCTACTTGAATGTCCGGGAGTAGTGCCCATTCCCCAGACTGTGGGGCACAGTGATGGACGAGGGGACTTGCGAAAGCAAGTCCCCTATATTTTAGGTGTTATCATGTGAGCGTGTATCTGACAGTAATAGTCTCCTCAAAACAAAGGGGTATCGGCAATGGTCTAACCTATTCTTATAGTGGAGACTTAAATGTGCAAATGGGATGCATAGTTAGAGTTCCACTTAGGGGAACTATAGTAGAAGGAATTGTTATAGAAATAACAAAAGAAAAGCCTTCTGCAAATTTTGATATAAGAGAAGTGGTGGAGGCGGTTAGCGACAAAGCTGTTTTAAATAAATGTCACATAGAAATTGCTAAATGGATTTCCGATTACTATGTATGTAATTTGAGATATGCATTGTCTCCGTTTTTGCCGGGAAAACTTTGGTCTAAATTTATTCCGATTGAATCTGAAGAAGATAAGAAAGATCTTATTTTAGATGATTCAAATAATTTAAATGTAGTACAAAATGCTGCGTGCAAATCTATTTTAATATCTAAAAAACCATCATATATTTTCTCTGCAGATAGAATTGAAATTTATAAATCATTAATTTTGGATGCGATAAAAAGTGACAAATCAGTGCTCCTAATATTCCCTGAATTATCAGGAGTAGAAAATTCATTTAATGAATTTAAAAAGATTGTGAACGAAGACAATATATCTGTAATACATGGAAAAATTACGCCAGCCTGTCGCAGAAAGCAGTGGCAGAAGTGTATCTCTGGACAGACAAAATTAGTTCTAGGAACTAGGTCTGCTCTATTTGCACCAGTTAATGATGCAGGGCTTGTAATAATAGATGATGAACACGAATGGACTTATAAAAATGAACAAACTCCTAGATATAATACGGTCAAAGTAGCAGAGCATATGTGTGATTTAGATAGAGATCTAAAATTGATACTTGGAAGCTCCAGCCCTTCCATTGATAGTTGGTGCAAGATAAAAGAAAATAAATATGGGCTCATAGAAATGAAAGATAATAATTTGAATAATATAGAAAATGTAAAAGTTGTAGATATGATGCAGATTGATTTTGGAGAGTACTATCCCCTATCTCCTGCTCTGGTACACGCAATAAAAAATAGAATAGAAAGAAAGGAAAAGTCGGTACTGCTTCTAAACAAAAAAGGTTTTGCGACTTCGCTTATGTGTAAGGATTGTAGATTTAGATTCGAAGAGAAAGATACAGGTCTGCCATATACGGTTCATAAGAGCGGTAGTAAGTCATATATGAGATCAAACAAAACCGGAGAGCGAATTGAAATCCCTGCAGGTTGCACCAATTGTGGATCTATTGATTTACGAGAAATAGGAGCTGGAACGCAGAAAATAGAAACTCTTCTCAAAAATATATTTCCATCAGCAAAAGTTTTTAGAATAGATTCAGATACTGTTTCTTCTGGAAAGAAATTCAAGGAGGCTTTCAAAAAAATAAATGATGATGACATAGATATAATTGTAGGAACTCAATCTGTTATAAGAATGCTTAGTATCCCAGATGTTACTTTGGCATCAGTTGTAATTGCAGATGTTGGCCTTAGCCTTCCTCATTTTCGTGCTGGAGAAAGAGTTTTTCAATTACTTACGCAAATCATTAGTAAGTTGGAAAATAAAAAAGAAAGTGAAGTAATTATTCAGTCTTTTAATCCGGAAACATTTGAAATACAAATGGCATCTATGAGAAAGGTAAAAGAATATTTAGAGGAAGAACTTAAATGTCGTAGATCATCAAGTTATCCACCAGATTCGCAAATGATAAGTTTTATGTTTTCTGGAGAGGATTCGAATTTGAAGAGTAATGAATTTATGAGAAAGCTGATAAATAAAAATAAATCAGAAGACTGTAAAATTTCACGAATGCAATCTATATTCCATGGAGGAAAGGTTTGGTATGTGATTGTACGAGGAGAAAATGCTAGAGATATGCTGAAAGGGGCGGCTAGATACGGATGCAAGATAGATGTGGATCCAGTCAATTGCTTGTAGAAGGATTTCTATTTGTTGATTTTATTTCTCTTCAGATGAAGATTTTTCTGCAGAATTTGACAACCTCTGAATGCGTCCAAGTTCCATAGTTCTTCTTCCTTGTTCTAATAGGATGTTTACAGCAACTGGCATAGGACATTCTTTAGCAGGACCAAATCTTTCGTCCATTTTGAGTAATTGTTTTCTGGTATCTTCATCTCTGTGTGCATATGGTGTATTAGTGTTCATAATGAAGACAGTGTTATGTATAAAATTTGCTTGCGCAAGTAAAATATTCCCCTATCCTGTCCCGGTATGCCAATCATCAAATCAGCCATAAAGAGGGTAAAACAGACAAAGACGCGCACAGAGCGTTTACTGCCATATCGTAGTCGTATGAAGACTATGGTGAAGAAGGTTATGGCTTTTGCTAAGGAGGGTAAAAAAGAAGAGGCTGAGAAGGCAATGCCAGAAGCATTCAAAGCTGTAGATACAGCAGCAAAGAAGAAAGTAATTAATGAAAAAACAGCAGATAAGAGAAAATCCAGTATGAGTAGGGCTGTTAATAGAATCGGAAAATAGATGCAAAAATTACTATCTCTTGATGTTGGGCGAAGACATACAGGCGTTGGTTTCTGTAATACAGAAATGAATGTGGCTATGCCGCTTGATACTATTCATCACACAGAAGCAGAAGAGCTTGTAGGAGAAGTTGCAAAGCTAGTAGAAGAAAGAGAAGTATCTACTATAGTTATAGGTATGCCGCTTTTTATGAGTGGTGATGAGAGCGAACAAACAAGATATACGAGATCTGTAGCTGATCTTATTCAAGAAGCATGTCCAGATTGCAAAATAGAATATATAGACGAAAGAGGTACAAGTAATTTGCCTCAGCTACAAAAAAGTAAAGATCCAAATGCTCAAGCTGCAACGGAGATTCTTAGAATGTTTATGGAAAGGAATCTTTAGGGCTTGCTATCTTTTAAGATTTAAGATGTTGCACTAGCAGTCTTCTTGGTCTTTCTAGCAGGAGCCTTCTTCTTTTCTGCATGCATAAATTCAATCTTATCTTTTCCTTTCATAACTACTTTTATGATATCTCCTTTCTTAAAGACGCCACTAAGTATGTGTTCTGCAATGCTATCTTCTACCCTTTCCTGAACAATACGTCTTATAGGTCTTGCTCCATAATCTGGATCGAAGCCTTCTTTTGCCAAGAACCCAATTACCTTTTTGTCTACATCGAGACCTAGATCCTTTTCTTTTAGACGATCTGCAAGTTCAGAAATATGAAGATCGACAATCTTCATTATGTGTTTCTGATTAAGAGCATTGAATACAGTTATATGATCTAAGCGATTTAGAAATTCAGGACGCATATGATCTTTTAATTCCTTTAATACCTCATTTCTTTTTGCTTCATATTCTTTTTCTTCTGTCTGCATATCTTCTACTTTGAATCCTATTTTTGCAGCTTGTTTAGTAAGCTTATTTGCACCGATATTACTCGTCATTATGATAATGGTATTTGTGAAGTCTACCTTTTTACCCTGTCCGTCTGTTAGGCAGCCATCTTCCATTATCTGAAGAAGAATATTAAAGAAATCAGGATGAGCTTTTTCAATCTCATCGAAAAGAATTACAGAATAAGGTTTTCTTCTTACTGATTCTGTTAGCTGACCTCCTTCTTCGTATCCTACATAACCAGCTGTGGTTCCTGTAAGCCTAGATACATTATGTCTTTCCATAAATTCAGACATATCAATCTTTATTAGTGCATCTTCACGATTAAATATTTCTAGAGCAATCTGTTTAACAAGTTCTGTTTTTCCAACTCCTGTAGGCCCTAGGAACAGGAATGTTCCTATAGGTCTTTTTGCGGTAGATATACCTACACGACTTCTTCGAATCGCTCTAGATACATGAGAAATTGCTTCCTCCTGTCCTATTACCTTCTTGTGTAATACAGATTCAAGAGATTGCAAACGCTTGGTTTCTGTTTTTAGCAATTTAGTAACAGGAATGTTTGTCATTTTAGAAATGATTTCTGTTATATCATCTTCTGTGATTGTAATAGGGCTTCGCATATCACCATCGCCTTGTCCACGAAGTTCGATCATTCTCTTTTGTAAGTCTTCTTCTTTTTGCCTTAGCTCAAGAGCTTTGTGATATTTTTGATCTTTTACTGCTGCTATTTTTGTATTATCAATCTTTTCTAATTCTTTTTTAACTCGTTTTATTTCTGACTGATCATCAGAAGAGGCAATGCCTCTCCATGCAGAAGCTTCATCTAGTAGATCTATTGCTTTGTCTGGTAAATATTTTTCTGTTAGATATCTTTTGCTAAGTTTTACGGCAGAAGTGATAGCTTCGTCGCTTATAGAAAGATGATGAAATTCTTCATATGATCTCTTCAGTCCTTGAAGTATCTTTATACTGTCTTCTACGCTTGGCTCTTCTACCATGATGGATTGGAATCTTCTTTCTAGTGCTCTGTCTTTTTCTACAGATTTTCTATATTCGTCTGTTGTGGTTGCTCCAATTACTTGTAGTGTTCCACGACTTAGAGCTGGTTTAAGAATATTTGCAGCATCTAATGATCCTTCAGCTGATCCTGCTCCTACGATTGTATGAATTTCATCTATAAATAGAATTAATTCTCCTTCGCTCTCCCCTGCTTCTTTTATGATGTCATCAAACCTTTGTTCAAATTCTCCTCGATATTTTGTTCCTGCAATTACAGATCCTAGGTTAAGCATAAGAACTCTTTTTCCTATTAAAGTTCCAGGAACATTTTCTTTTGCAATTCTTTGAGCAAGTCCTTCCACTATTGCAGTTTTACCTACTCCAGGCTCTCCGATGAGGATTGGATTATTCTTAGTTTTACGATTAAGAATATGTATCATTCGTTCTATTTCTGTATCTCGTCCTATAATTGGATCTAGCTCCCCTTTTGCAACTTTTTCTATAAGGTCTGTAGTGAAGTAATCGAGAACTGGAGTTTTACTTTTTCCATTTTGCTTTTTCCTCTGGAGACTATCTGGTTCCATCATCTGTCCTTGCATTCCTGCGATAGCACCTTGTAATCCTTGGAAGAAATTTTCCAAAGAATATTCCAGATTCTTATTCTGTTGTTTAAATTCGCTAATTTGTCCAAACATCTCTTCTATATGAAGCTTAAGATCTGTTGGATCTACCTGCATACTTTCAAATAGTAATGTTGCTGCATTTTTTTCTCCTGTTACAAGTGCGTGTAAAAGATGTTCTGTTCCTACGTTTGCGTGTCTAAATTTATGAGCAGTAAGAACACTTTGTTCGATTACATCGTGTAGATATGCAGAAAGGCCATGTTTTGTATTTTGTCCTTCTATATCTTTTATTTTATTTGCCTTAAGTAATATGCGAACATTTTCTTGAGTTACTCCAGCTCCTGTAAGGATAGAGAATCCAAGAGATTTAGGAATACTTAGAAGACCAAGTAGCAGATGCTCTGTGCCTATATATGCTGACTTAATATTCTTTGCTTCTTGTTCTGCAATTTGCAGTGCGAGTTTTGCGTTTGGGGTAAATCTGTCGAAAGGGTGCATAGAAGTGTTAGGGTTAATTGTTTATGTACCTGTTTTATCACTCTAAAATCCGAGAGTGACAAATTCTCTAATGGTCTATGTATACTACCATATAACGCATGTTTAAGCCCGCAACGCGATTTGACTTTTTCTATAGATAGTTCAGATTAAATCTTTGCCCTCTTTTCCGCTAATAATATTCCTACCTGGAGCTTGTAGCTTAGTTATATGTAGTGTTGTACTTCCTTTACATTTAAGTTCAGTAGAATCTTTTGTATCCGAAAGTGATGTTTCTATTAGTTTAATTTTCTTGTCATTGGAAAAAATCGTAACACCAGGCCATGGAACTAGCGCTCTTACGTATCTATCTATTTCTTCTGCTGTCATTTCTTTTGGATCGACCATTCCAGATTCACGCGTAAGTTTTTTGCAATAAGTTGCCTTGGACTCATCTTGATACTTCTCTTCGAGAGGCCCTTTAAGAGTTTCTATAAGAGTATTGGCTCCTAGTTCAGAAAGCTTATTTCTGAGAGATTCTATGGTGTCATTATCTTTTATTTCTATTTTTTTCTGTAAAAGAACAGGCCCTGTATCAAATTTTTCTTCCATTCTTTGTATTGTTATTCCTGTTTCTTTATCTCCATTCATTATGCTGTGTTGCATTGGAGATGCACCTCTCCATCTTGGTAGTAACGAAGCATGAACATTTATGGCAGATATTTTTGGGACACCTAAAACAGCCTTTGAAAGTATCTGTCCAAAAGCAACAACTACGAAAAAGTCAGGCGGTTTGTATACGTGTCTTGGGATATCTGTAAATTCCTTATTTACGTTTGATGTTTGAAATACTGGTATGCCAAGCTCAATTCCTAAATTTTTTACAGAAGGTGCAGTGATTTCCTGTTTTCTTCCTACTGGCTTGTCCAATTGAGTGATTACAAGTGATACCTCAAATCGGTCGTCATCAAATAATGCCTGCAGTGTAGGACAGGCAAAATCTGGAGTGCCGAAGAAGATGACGGAATATTTAGACATTTTTCCTATTTTATAGGATTTGTACAAATCTCTCTACTCAAGTTATTGCACGCCGCTCGCTCGCTGTCCGATATGTCATACTTTGTCATCCTGAGCTTGCCGAGGCATCGTTTGGCACCACTTTCCATCTCCTTTCTTCTTCTAGAGTGCCATCCAATGTAAATCCTGCAGCTTTCTTGTGTCCACCTCCAGAAAATTTCTGTGCCATGGCAGAAACATCAACATCATCCCTTAGGGTTCGTAGAGATCCTTTTACCTTTCCGTCTCGTTCCGAGAGAATCATAGAGAATCTCATGCCAGGTATAGAGTTCAGATAATCTATAGCACCATTTAATTCAGAAAAATGAGATCCAGTGCTTCTAAAATCAGACATAGTTACTGCAGATACAGCACCGCCTTCTGGGGTGATGGAAATTTTTTCTAGAACTTTGCCCCACAGTCTAAGTGAAGATGGTTTAGTGGTTCTGTATACATTTTCTATAATGCTTTTTTGATCTGCTCCCGCTCGGAGAAGTCTGGCACATGTTCTATAAACACGCTGAGAAGTATTGCTGTGCATCAGGCTGCCTGTATCTGTGTATATTCCAGTGAGAAGTGCTGTGGCAGCATCTGAATTTATATCGAAATTAATAGCATCCAGTATATCTACAACAATTTCACAAGTAGATGCCGCTTCTGAGTCCAAAAAATTTAGTTGTCCAAATTCTGTGCCAACAGGATGATGATCAATCTTGATAGTTGAAATACCGTCCTCTTTTGCAAGATCTGGAGAAAATAACCTAGGATGAGCTTCGTGGAAATTTACTAACTTAGGTTCTGCAGAATCTAGAATTATTACCAAGTCCCCACTTTGAGGATTTATTATATTTTTTATTAATGAAACATCTTTTATGAATTTAAATGATGCAGGGGCTTGATCCTTGCATGCTGCGATTATCTCTTTGTCGCTAAAATTCTCTTTTAGAACCAGTGAAAGCCCTAGCATTGACCCTACTGCATCTCCATCTGGATTATCATGACAAACACACACAATTCGTTTAGATCTTTCCATTTGCGTAAGAACTTGTGATGTTTGATTTACATTCAACATAAGGGGGAAATTCTACGTTTTTTGAAAACCTTTAACAACGCTAATGGCTTGCGTGTGCGAAGAATTTATTGGTTTACTCTTCTACAAAACATAGAATATATAAACCACTGTCCTATATATCCCATAAGCTCCAGCAACCAATGCAACTCCTATGAGCGATCCTTTCATTGCTCTTTTTGCAGCTTGTAAAAGTGTGTCATTTCCACCGGAAATAACCATTAGAAATGCTCCGACTATAAATACTGCAATTCCTATAAAAAATGCTGCAAGGAACATAGAGTTTGTCGATGTAACTGTCAGTGCTTCCAGGCTCATACAAGGTATTCCACCCCAGCATGTCGCAAAATACATAGGCGTGGTATATGGCGAAGAACTTGCTAGAGCTTCACGTACTAGTACTAAATCGAGAAATACCGCCTTTACTATATTTATAGCCTCTAGCATCCAGCAATTATACCACATATTCCCTTGGCAATTATGTGCAAAATACATACAATCTGGTCTTTCCTGGACTCAAATTGCATGAATACTAAAAATATGTTATAATACTATGATAATAAGTGATACTAAAAATACCGTGCCAAATCCCAAAAAAGCGCAAGCAGAGGCCAAAAAAACTATAGATGAGGCAAATAATATCCTCATAGTCCCACATGCGAACGTAGACCCAGATGGGCTTAGTTCAGCACTGGCTTGCTACATGCTTTTTACCAAAATGGATAAAAAGTGCACAGTGATATGTCCAGACACCCTTCCTGAATCACTCTCGTTTATGCCTGGTTTTGATAAGTTGAAACAAGAGATCGATTACAAAAAAGATTTCATAATTACACTAAATTGTTCCAAAGGATTCGAAGTAGATAAGCTCAGATATGTTCCAGAAGAGAATGGAATAAATATAATTATAACTCCGAAAAAAGGAGAGCTAACAGAAAGCGATATCTCTCTGAAAGATGGTCCCCTTCCCTACGACTTAGTAGTGGTAGTAGATACTGCAGATATAAAACTTCTTGGGTCTTTTTATGAATCACATAAAGATCTGTTTGATAGAATTCCAGTTCTAAATATAGATCATCATATAAGCAATTCTAAGTTTGGAACTTGTAATTTGGTATCTGCTTCTTCTGCTAGTGCTACAGAAGTTTTGTATGAATGGTTTATGTCTGTTTCTGAATGGAAGTCGAAGCTAACATCTGACATTGCAACGTTGTTACTGACTGGGCTCATAACAGACACCAGAAGCTTCCAAAATCCAAATACTACTCCAAGATCTATGGAGATTGCTGCAGAGCTTTTGGATATGGGTGCAAGGCAGCAGGAGATAATTCAGTTTATATATAAAACCAAGCCTTTAAGTACCTTGAAGATATGGGGGCGCGCTCTAAATAATATCCAAGTGAATAAGAAAGAACATATTGTCTGGTCCACTATAAATAGAGATGATCTCGCAGAGATGGAGGCAAGTAGCAAAGAGACTCATGGGATTATAGATGATCTTCTCACAACTATTCCTGGGGCAGATATATACATTCTGTTTACAGAAATAGAAGAAGGCAAATTAAAGGCCAGCATGAGATCTAGTGAAGATAAAGATGCAAGCCTGATATCTTCTGATTTATTTGGTGGAGGTGGACATGCTCGTGCTGCGGGATTTAGGCGTGAAGGGTATGACAATTTCCAGCTTGAGGTTTTAGACTGTGTGAAGAAGATAATCGCTCATATGAAGGGGGTAGAAACTGATTCTACTAAGCCTTCTGCTTCTAAAAAGAAGATTGAGAAGAAGAGCGAGAAGAATGATGATGGAAGCATAGATATAGTTAAGGGGCTTAGTGAATAGTTAGTATCGCGCTGCTCTGCAGTGCGTTACGCGTGGCGGAGCCACGCGGTACTATAATCATAAAGATAAGAAAATTCGCAAATGTGTGAATCTACAGGTTAGAATAGGTCTGTAATTCTAACCGTAATTAAATATGACTTCAGAATCAAAAGATCAAATGCAGGATGACAAAGGCGAGGATAAAGAGATTGATAACTTCAAAGAGATAGCTGCTCGTGCTCAAGCAGATTTACAGAACTTTAAAACTAGAATGCAGAAAGAGGCGCAGGAGCTTAGGAAGTTTGCGGCTGTTCCTTTTATACTGAATTTACTTCCTGTGTATGATGATTTGGCCAGAGGAACTGGTCACGATGAAGGCTTTAAGCAGGTTCTAGAGAAGCTAGAGAAAGTATTTACAGATGCAGGACTAAAGAAGATGGAGCCTATGGGTAGTTCTGTGGATCCTGCTAAGCACGAGGTAATAAATACTGCTCCTGGCGAGAAGGACATAGTCACAGAAGTGCATCAGGATGGATTCGAATTACATGGCAAAGTAATTAGGCCTGCCAAGGTGCAGGTTGGGGATGGAAGCTAATAGTGCATGTTGAGGAATTTCCTGTTGGTTTTGTGTCATCCTGAGGAGGACTCCGCTGTTTATCCTTCGAGATGCCCTACGCTTTGCTTCGGGCTCCTCAGGATGACACAGCGGAGTCCGTCTCGAAGGGTGGTATAAATTATATTCTCCTAAAAACAAATATCCCCACAGGCGAAACAATAACCAATGCAACCAAGAAAGCGAGTAGCGTACTTAAATCAGCCCCTGTTTCTGGTAGATCTACTACTGTTATAGAGCTTGTTGCTATTTTGGAACTGCTTGGGATTTCTTTTAACATCTTTCCAGAAATATAAGAAGTTAGAGAGAATGAATTGCCTTCTTTTGTGTCTGGAACGCTAGCTTCTATTCTTGCAAACCATACATTTCCTGAATCTAGCTTATCTATCTCCCATGAGATCTTATTCTCTTCTATTTTTCCTTCGTATGTATCAATTATAGAAATCTTGGAGGAATCGTATCTTTCTTCTACTTTTATATTTTTTAAATTCTTTGTTCCCAAGTTTTCTACCTCTATCTGCCATGTGAATGTGCTTCCAGGGGTTACATCTCTACTTTCTGGTGTTTTATTTATTTTTACCATTACCTCTTTCTCTGAGTCTGAGAACATAGGAAATAGTAGAGGTGGCAAATCATCATTTGTAATCTCACCTTGTATATCAGAAAGCTGAGGCTCTGTAGTTCTTTGTGGGATTGCGATCATAACCAGTACCAGAGCGGCTGCTATAGAGATGCCTAAGATTGCGGATCGGAGAATCATTAAATCCTTAGTAAAAGGAGGATATGTAAACATAGATTTACTCGATAAGCAATCGAAATTTGAGCTAGATAGTGCTTCGACACACTCTTCGACGCTCTAGGTACGGCTCCCACCTACGTCCGCCGCCGCGGACTTTGGCGGACAGGCAGCATGACATATCGGACAGCAAGCGAGCAGGCGGTATTTTGCGTAAGAAATCGATCCGAAACCTCTGATAAGTAATAAACGGTGATGGGTTACGTCGATTTCGTCGCATATACCGCCTTAAGCGAGTGAGCGGTGAGCGAAATTTTTTTAAATAACCTCCTCCAGCGGCATTTTCCAAATTTCGACCAATTCTTCGACATTAGCTGACATTAGATCATCTATTTTAAATATCTTATCCGAAGTAGTTTCTCCGATATCAAATATCTCTATTCCATGCTTCTTAGCAATCCCGATTACGTCATCTTCATGACTTGTAACCAATATAAATCCAGGAGTTTCACTGAATAGCGTTTTTTCTACTGGCAATCCGTTTTCTAGATTCTTGAGTGTTGCACTTATCCCAAATTTCACACTATCTAGCGGAGAAGAAACTGTAAGCATTTCAAACAAGGCAAGTGCGAGTCCCCCGTCTGCAATATCGTGTGAGCTTTCTATGAGTTCTTGGTCTATAGCCTCCAGAACAAATTCGATCTGTTTCTTTGCTTCTGCAAAATCAGGACGTGGAACATTTGCTCCAAGTTCTCCAAAGGATTCATAGTAAGCAGATCCTCCACATTCATCTTTTCTTTCTCCTATAAGAAGAATCTTCGATCCTGCTTTTTTTATAGAACTAGTAACTGCTTTTTTGTAATTTTTAATTACGCTGGTGCAGCTTACAACTGCTGTAGGAGGAATTGCTCCTCCGTCTGGTGTGGAGTTGTATAAGCTTACGTTCCCGCTAACTATTGGTACAGGTTCGGAATTTATGTCTATGCCCTTGGCTGTTTCAGAGATTCCACGTATCCCCTCTTTCAGTTCCCATAGTTTTTCTGGTACTTCTGGATTTGCGTAATTTAAACAATCAGTGAGAGCTCTAGGAGTCGCTCCTACAGCTACTGTATTTCTCATAGATTCTAGAGTTGCATTCACTCCTTGCCAGTAAGGAGAAATTTTCCCGTATCTTCCATTCCCATCGCAAGACACTGCTACCCCTGTGAGTTTATCTTCTTCGCTTATATCCCATCCAGGATGAGAGCCGTAGTGAACATAGCTTTGTAAATCCTGAAGCGGCGCTATTACTCCTGCATCTGCTTCTCCAGATTCGATAATTGTATTTCCTATAACGTTTTTATCGTAGTGTCTGAAGATTGGAGCTTTTGATGCGTGATTTGGATTTGAGATTATCTTCTTGAAAATACTTTCAATACTTTCTGGTTTTATATTTGGCTCGGTAAGATTAAAACTAGGTTCACTTAATTCCCTATCGTATTCGAGTCCACATGTGATGTCTTTTGCATTTGCTTCACATATAACTTCTCCTTTGTAATTGAGTTTGTAGATTGGTTCTTTTGTTACTTTTCCAATAAGTGATGCACGAGCATTTTCTGCAATGCCTGGTAGATCCCAATCTTCATTGTAATGCTTAAGTATGTGTTCTGTGAGATCAGGGTGACACATCCAACAGAATCTTTCCTGTGTTTCTGCACAAGCTATTATTTCTGGTGGCAGATTATCTATCGCAGTGTGGACTTTATCTATATCTACTTCTGCTCCGAATCCTTGTTCGGATACTTGCTCTACAGAAGCACATACTACTCCTCCAGCTCCCAGATCTTTGAAGCTAACTTTATCTAGTTTGTTATTTGCGACTAGCCAGTCAAATAACGCATAAGTAGAAACCAGAATATGTCTTTCCAAGAATGGATTTGGCTCTTGTACTGCTCCTGTATTTTTTTCTTTTTCATCCTCTTCTAGAATCAGGCTCGCAAAAGATGCGCCTCCAAATCCACTTTTATCGGTTGGCTTACCTATAAGTATGATGTCGTATCCTACTTCTCCTGCTTCTTCTGGAACATAGCTATGAATAACTTCGTCTTCTCTAACTATTCCATGACACACGACATTTACTAGGCAATTAAAATTATAGTCACTATCGAATTGAACATCTCCACCTAGATTTGGAATTCCAAGTGGATTTCCATATCCAGCTATTCCTCTTACAACTTCTTTAGCGATCGATACAGATTCTTCTGTCTTCAGATCTCCCAATCTAAGTGGATCAAGAAGTCCTACAACTCTTGCTCCCATACATAGAACATCACGAACAATTCCTCCTACTCCAGTCGCAGCTCCTTCGTATGGAACTATTTGCGATGGATGATTATGACTTTCATGACTTACTACAATTCCCCATCTTTTCCCTTCTGTCCCATCTGTAATTGCAACGATTCCACTATCTTCACATGGCCCCAAAATTACGTTTTTCCCGCTCGTTGGGAAATAGCTAAGAAACTTCTTACTAGATTTGTAGCTACAGTGCTCAGATCCCTGAATACCCCATATAACGGCTTCTACTAGTGTGGGATCTCTACCAAGGAAGTCTACGATCTTACGAGCTTCGTCTACTGTGAGGCCTATTGAATACTCTGTTAGCAGCTTTTGCACCTCTTCGTCACTTCCTGCCGAGAATGGTAATGTGTCTTTTATTATGAGGTAAGAATAACACGTAGGGCTTTTGCGCGTAAAATTTGGGTGTTTGAGAGGTTGACATATATTTAAATTGTATTAATATATTATAACTATGAATGAAGTCACAAATTTACGTTGGATGGATCAAAGGCAAGCAAGAGATTTGTATGCTGCTTCGAGTACAGCTTTTAGAAAACATTTGCGAAGAGAAAATGAAATTGAGTCTGGTGCACACCCCGTTGATGTTATTGGATCAGAATCTAGTAGACTGGTTACTAATGTACTAGATGCTATAGATATACCTCATATTGCACTTGCAGATGCTGGATTCTCTGAATTTACCGAGAGAGCCATATCTTTAGAAAAAATTGATGATATAAGAAAAAAGGGCCAGCAAATAAGATCAACAAAGCTAATTGAGTTTGCAGATCGTTTGGAGCATATTTTTAATATCCTTGTGCCAGAGTTGCTTGAACATGCCAGAAGAAGATATTTGGAATTACTTTGTGAGACATGTAGTGATGAGACATGTAGTGATGGTTGCGATGTTGAATCAAATGATGTTTCTGACCAAGAAAAGCCAGATCCAATTGATGATGATATTTCAGAAGATTGGTATCTTGATGATTCGCAAGGAGCTAATCCTTCTTCTTAAAAAGAATAACCACCCCAACAACTATCAAAGGAACAGTAAGCATCTGCCCTCTTGTTAGATGCATAAAAGCGATATCGAAGCCTTCCGAGGTTTCTACTCGTATGAATTCTATGAGAAATCTGAGTATTCCGTAGAGAGTTATAAATAACCCCAGAGTAGTACCTGGCTTTTTATATTTTTTAAGATGCATAAAACATACTCCGGCTATAAATAGGTTTTTTATAACTGCATATATTTGAGTTGGATGCCTGAGGTCCATTTCTCCGGGGATAGATATTGCCCAAGGAAGATCTGTGACAGAGCCGTAGAGCTCCTGGTTTATAAAGTTTCCGAATCTTCCAAACGCGAGTCCTATAGCTGCTGGAATTACTAGTATGTCTGCAAGTCTCCATAAATCTATTGCATGTTTCTTCGCAAATAGCCAAGTGGCGATAGATACTCCTATTATTCCTCCGTGTGATGACATTCCACCTTTCCATACCATTAATATGTCTAGTGGATTATCTCCGTAATAATCTGCTCCATAGAAAATTACATATCCCAATCTTCCTCCAACTATAGTTCCTACTATTCCATATAGAAGTAATGTGGAAAGATATTCGGAAGACAAATGTACATCACGATATTTTTTGATTCGTGGAACTATCCACAAAATCAAAAGGAATGCGATCAAGTACATGATACCGTACCAGTGAATTGTAAGAGGTCCGACTTCTAGAAATATCTGCCTAGTTGGGAATATGCTCATATTGAGAGTTTACTAGTTTCTAGTTGCTAGTTACTAGTTAAATCATCATTAATGTGTGTCACCCTGAGGAGGTCTCACTGTTTATCCTTCGAGATGCTCTACGCTGTGCTTCGAGCTCCTCAGGATGACACAGTGAGACCGTCTCGAAGGGTTAATAAGTTTTATAGGAGCTTTGCCCATACAGCCCATCTATTTCTAGTGGTTCCTACGGGATAGCATGTAAACAGTATGATTTCGCTCTTGTTCTTATTTTGTAAGAGTAGTGAAGTCTGAGAGGCGGAAATCTCTTTGGATTCAGTTACTTCGTATTTATAAGTATTTTCATTATCATCTTTTACTTCCACTATGTCTCCTGTTTTTGCATTTGGAAGCGCGGCAAAAACATCCTCAAAAGGAGTTCCTATGGCACTTAGAGTTGGAGCGCTGCTATGACCTGCAATTATTACCTGTCCCCTACTTCCTAAACTTGGAGAATGAGGATATAAGGCTAATCCGTTTTTCAGTGCGTATTGCATTTGATTTTCAAGCTCTCTCCAATTTTTATTTTTCCAATGAATATTAGATGGTTTTCCAAGTGGAGCGATAATTCCTAAATCGCTATATACAAGTCTTCCTACATTGAGTTTTGTATCCCATCTTTTCTTTGCACTTATTTGAAATGCGTTTGCTTGCATTGGATACGTGACATTTGTTCTGCTTACAATTTGTCTAGATCTCTGCATTCTTCTTTCGCGAGCAAGGCGACGCTTCTCTATTCTTTGTAATCTTCTTTGAGCGGATTTGCTGAGAGCTGTTCCATCTGTTCTGAGTGCGTTTGCATCAAATATGATGTCCTTATCTAGTGCACCGGAAACACCACCTAGAGCACCTCCTAAGAGGATTACACTACATAGAAAGAGGATTGCGTGGTGATGTGAGTGATGCTTATGAAGCATGTTTGTTATTAGTTTTATGTGTGTTTTATGAATAACTATTATATCATACGGCTTCGCGTTTAAAAAGGTCACATTTTCGTCATATTGCCAAAATTTACCGGCGATTCCGCTATGCCGCTATTATTTTCAGTATTACTCATGTGCATTATGGTGTTTTAAATGCAAATCGGTATCATAATTCGCGTGATTATACTAGGAATCGAAACATCGTGTGATGAGACATCAGTGGCAGTTGTAGAGGACGGAAGCAAGGTTCTTGCAAATTCTGTAGCGAGCTCTGTGGAAGATCATGTGAAATATGGAGGTATTTTTCCGGAGATAGCAGCAAGGCGTCAGGTTGAGTATATGATTCCTGTAGTAGATAAGGCATTAGACGATTCAGGAATATCTATAGATCAAATAGATATGATTGCAGTGACTCATGAGCCTGGACTTCAATCATCTCTTTTGGTTGGAATAATGACAGCGGAAACTTTTGCTTCTGTATGGAAAAAGAAGCTCATGAAAGTTCATCATACATTGGGGCATTTATCTTCCCCTTGGATTGCTACAAAAGAAGGCGAAGTTAAATTTCCGATTTTATCTCTAAGTGTAAGCGGAGGTCACAGCGAGCTTTGGCTAAGAAAGAGTCATACGGATGGCGAAGTAATAAGTAGAACTTTGGATGATGCTGCAGGAGAGGCATTCGATAAAGGTGCTGTGCTTCTAGGGCTCCCCTATCCCGGTGGACCAGAAATTTCTAAATTAGCCGAAGGCGGCAACCCACATTATGCAGATTTCTGTAGCAAAGGATCTGACTTCGCTGTTCATTCAACTGACTTTAGTTTTTCTGGCATGAAGACTTCACTTAAATATTATTTACGTGACAAAGGAGGTTTAGATTCTCTCTCTTCTGAAGAAAAAAAAGATATAGCGGCAAGTTATCAGCATGCGATATGTTCTCAGCTTGTAAGTCGTGTAAAAAAAGCATTAGAAAATCATTCAGAGATTTCTGAGGTACATATAGTAGGAGGAGTTGCTTGTAATTCTTGTTTACGAGATATGATGAAGAAAGCTTGTGGAGATAAAGTACTTAGAATTCCAGAACCTAAGTATTGTACGGATAATGGGGCGATGATAGCTGGGGCTGCATTTTTTAGTATTCAGTAATTTGTTATTATCAGTTGTTCGTGCCCAAATTTTAAATTCTCAATTTTAAATTTTAAAACAATTTTTAATGTTCAATGCTTAAAACACATCCTTCGAGACCCTTCGTCAGGCTCAGGACAGGCTAATTTGCCGTGTCATCCTGAGGAGTACGGAGCGTAGCGGAGTACATCTCGAAGGATAAACGGCAAAACCTCCTCAGGATGACACTAATTTAAAATTCGAAGTTAAATTCCTGCAAACATAGGAAGTAATGCTCCACCAACAAGTGCGAGCAGTCCTACAAAAGCTATAACACGAACGACTTTTTTATTCATAAATCAATGTGGTTATTTAACAATAATTTCCGAAGTAGTTTGACTGAAATTTCCCTGTAAGTCATTTACTTCCAGGGTGGTTATGTATGTACCTGGAACTGTGAAAGTATGATCCAGAATAGATCCAGAGCTACTTTCTGTATCTCCATCTCCAAATGCCCAAGAGTAAGTAGATATATCACCAGTAGAGCATCCTGCATTAAGTCTTACTTCCAATGGAGAATCTCCTACAGATCTACTTGGGAAGAAGCATGCATCTAATATTGGAGATCTAACAACTATAACTTTATTTGCTTCGTAAGATATTCCTTCTTCTGTAAGAGCTTTTACTACTACTGTGTAAGTCCCCTCTTCTTCGTATTTATGTGATGACCTTGAGCCAAGTAGTTGAGGTTTTGGTTGTAAATCTTTTTCGTCTCCAAATGTCCATGCAAAGCCCGTGATTCTTGCATCTGGTATAAAAGATTGTGATGCATCAAAGTTTACAAATAGTGGAGCTATTCCTGTAGATGGAATTGCAGAAAATGTAACTCGTGATTTTGGAGGTAATACTTTTATTTCCATAGGGAATTTTTGCATCCTTCCTTCTGCATCCGATGCAATAAGAACTACAGGATATGATCCTTCTTTTTGGTATTTTGCATGATATACATCTTCCGACGAGAAAACTCTAGAAGCACCTTCTTGTTCCCATTTAAATGTAATGAGTGGAGTTTTTGTTGATGCTGAAAGTTCGACTTCTAGTGGCTCTCTACCTTCTACAACCTTATTAGATGGCTTTGGAGAGCCTGTGATTACTACATCATTTAGAGACAGAGGTTCCATTACGCGAACTTCTTTGTAGGTTCTGGCAACTCTTCCTGTCTTGTCTGTGATCTTTAGCATCACTCTAAAGTTTCCTTTTCTAGAAAATATATGACTTATCCTTTCTCCTGAAGCTTCTTCTTTTCTAGCGTTATTTGCTCCAACTTCCAAAAATTCCCACGATACATCTTTTGTTTCTATCCCTTCTCCTGTTTTTGCTTTGAATATTATTCCTAGAGGGGCTGTGCCTGTAAGCTCTCCCTCTTCTTCTATGGATATTTCAAATGGCTGTTCCCTTTCTTCTACTACACTTATTGGTCTTGTAAATATTTCTTGTAAGCCGCCTTTGTATTTTAGGGTCACTCTAGACTGGTGTGTTCCAATTTCAGAAAAAGAATGTTCAGTAGTTAGACCATCTACTGCAGCATTACTTTGTATATCTGTAGTGCCATCACCATCAAAGTCCCATAATAAAATTTCAATATTTTGAGGATTTTGTGTTAGATAAGTAGCATTGAATGTTATGGTTTCGTTTAGGATTGGATCTTCTGGAGATATTCCTATCATTATGTTTGGAATCGATATTCTTGTTCTAGCCGTTTGAATTTTTCCATTATTCAAAAGAACTTTAACATTTGGTAAGAATGTTCCTTTTCTTTCATAGGTGGTTGTGACTTCTTTTTCTTTTGTATCTGCGTCAGTTTTCCCATCGCCATTGAAGTCCCATTTGTATTTATTTGCAGAGAGGCCTTGTTTTTTTAGTATGTTCTGCATGGAATGTACGCCAAATGTAACTGTTACAGGCGCTGTGAGCCCCTGAAGATCTTCTGGTTCTATGATGTCTATAGGAATAGGTACAGATCTATTTATGGATCCAAATATCATAACTGCAACCATAATAATTACTACAACTAGTATTCCAGGTCGCATGAGAGCTCTTTGTAAATCTGCTGGTTCTGCACCAGCCTTGATCATTCTGAGTGTTATAAGCACAAGTAGTGCAACAGAAAGTGCGCTTACTCCTCCATAAAATATATTCCCAAATGCTTTAAGCCCTTGCCCTCCGCCATCTGGTGATGGAAGAGATACCATGAGATAAAATGCAAAGAATATATAGAACGCAAAAAATATTACTGCCCCACCTAAAATCATAAGAAGTAGTTTTTTCTTCTTTGCAGCAAATGCAGCATCCACTACAGGAGCTTCTTCCGTAGTTTCGGATATCTGTTCATCTGATTCTTTTTCAGGCTCTACAGGTGACAATGGATCCACGCCATCTGGCATAGTCTTTATCGTAGCCTTAAGAAGTTACTCTAGCAACCTCTGTCATATCTGTGTGACCTTCTTTTGCAACTTCTTCACCGCGCTCTTTCATAGTTTTGAATCCATGTTTCTTTGCATATTCTTCTAGTTCTTTTTGCAATGCTCCTTCTAAAATTAAATTTCTCATTCCGTCATCTACCATAAGAAGTTCAGGAAGAGTCATTCTTCCTTTGTATCCTGTTCCTAAACATTTCTCACATGAATTATCTTCTTTCTTTCCATCGCAATCTTTGCATACTCTTCTTATAAGTCTCTGAGCTAGGATTCCTCTAAGTGCTGGAGCGAGCATATAAGAATCCACTCCCATAGAGAGAAGTCTAGGAATACTTTCTATGGCTGAATTTGTATGTAGAGTGGCAAAAACCATGTGACCAGTAAGCGCTGCATCTGCTGCTGTCTTTGCAGTTTCTGCGTCACGAATTTCTCCTACTAGGATTACATCTGGATCTTGCCTAAGTACTGCTCGAAGTCCTCTTGCAAAAGTGTAGTCATGTTTGTGATCTATCTGACTCTGCACTATTCCCTCCAAAGGATATTCCACTGGATCTTCCAGAGTAATTATATTTCTACCTGTGTCTACAAGTGTAGAGAGAAGAGAATACAAAGTAGTGGTTTTACCAGATCCAGTAGGACCGGTAACAAGCATAATTCCATGTGGCTTTTGTACTAGATCTCGCATCTCTTTTTCTATGTCTGCTTGAAATCCAAGTTTCTCAAGTGGAACTATTCCTTTCTTTGGATCAAGCAGACGAAGGGTAAATACTTCGCCGAATTTAGAAGGAAGAGAAGAGACACGAACTTTTACTTCACGTTTTTCATTACTGTCTTTTACATTATGCGCAAATGCATATTCTCCGTCTTGTGGAACATTTGTAATATTTAAACTTAGTTTCGAAGCGAACTTTATTCGTCTGACTACATCAGTGTATAGTTCGTGGGTCATAGTAAATACTGACCTCATAATTCCATCCTGACGCCAACCAAGTTCCACATTTTCTTTCTTTGGGAAAAAGTGGAGGTCAGATATCCCCTCTTCGACCGCCATGTCATGAAGAGCTGATAGGAATTCATCCCCTTTTTTGTTCTCAAGTCTGGTCTGTATTTGTTTCATATATCCCTCTATTCTACCACATATGGCGAGATATCGCACTACTTCTCAGGTGAGTGATTCACATAGAAAACGCATGTTTTCGCGAAGAATAGAGATAGTACATGGGATTCTACTTGTCATACTTCTAGTAATAGTTGCCAGGCTTATAGAGCTGCAAATAATACGTGGCGCAGAATACGAAGAAATAGCTCGTGCACAGCATTTCGGTGGAATTGTACTACCTGCTAAAAGAGGTGAGATTCTTAGTAGAAATAGTAAAACAAATGAAATTAATATTCTGGCTACAAATACTACTTTAGATCTTGTATATGTGGATCCATTTGTAACTAACGATAAAAGCGTTGTTGCAAAACTTCTTTCAGAAGAATTACTTATCGAAGAATTCGATGAGTTATGTAGAAATGGAGATAAAGATTGTCCACGTGAACTTCGTAAATATTATGAATCAGCGTTTGATCCTATGAGAGAAATTAATATGCAAAAGGATGAATTTATAGAGACAGAAAAAACAAAAGATAATGTTATACCTCCAATAGATTTAATACGTGGCCAATTTGCCACTGATATTTTTAGTAGAATAGATGAAGAGTTTGTATCTTTTGTTCCATTGCTTTACGGAGCAAATAAAGTACAAGTTAGAAAAATACAAGAATTTGGTATACCTGGAATATATTCATCTGAGAATAGTAAGCTTGTATATGCGAACCCTGTTCATATTCCACAATATGAGAGACATAGAATAGCGAAAATAATTTCTCCAGTTCTTGGTCTTGAGCAGGAATTTATACGTGAAAGATTGGTAAAAAGAAGACTTAGATATGTGCCGATAATGAGAAGGATAAAACCAGAATTTTCTAAGAGAATAAAATCTCTAAAGAAAGAATCTACCGAGCGAACAGCGATGCAGAGAGGAGAATTAATAGATAGAGGAGATAAAGAAAGTGCAAATAATATTTATGATCCTTTGCGTGGTATAGCTCTTATCCCAGAGCATTGGAGAATATATCCAGACGGAACTGTTGCGTCCCAAATTGCAGGATTTTTAAATATAAACCAGCAGCCACAAAATGGAATCGAAAGAACTTTCGATCATGATCTTCGCGGACAAGAAGGTCGTATAAGCGCACTTACTGATCCATTTGGGGGACAGATAGTTTCAGATGATCAAAGCATAGTTCATGCTATGGATGGTAGAAGTGTAATTCTTACTATAGATAGATTTCTGCAAAAGAAAGTGGAAAATATTCTAGCTGAAGCTGTAGATGAATTCGAAGCAGACAGTGGACAGGTAATAGTTATGGATCCTTTAACTGGAAGAATTATAGTGGCTGCAAATGCTCCGCTCGTAGATGCAAATAGTTATAGTTTGGTTTTTGTAAAAGAACCTTACGATATTCCAGACGATATGATTCCAGGAATAGTAGTGGAAATAGCTGATCCAGAAACAAATGATTTAGTTATGCGTGGATATCTAAATGATGCGACTCCAGAAGGCAGAGTTCATTTAGGTAGAGAGTTACAAGAAAAATTATTAGATTTGGAAAAATATTATGATATAGATGATCTAAAAAGATATTTTTTGTACACAGGTGAAAATAATAGATTTGAACTTTTTCTTGAGCGTGGAAATGATGGAGATTATTACTGGTTGAGATACAAAAATCGTATTGGAGTAGGTGCTTATATAAATCGTATTAGTCAGGAGATATATGAGCCAGGATCTGTGTTTAAACCTATAACTATGTCTATAGCAATAGATCAGGGAGAAGTAACTCCAGAAGAAACATATTTCGATGAAGGGTCTGTAGAGATAGATGAATACGTTATAGCAAATGCAGAAAATCGAGTTTTTGATGAGGTAACCATGACGGATTGTCTTTCATATTCTGTAAACACATGTATGACGCATGTCTCCAGAAAACTTGGTAAAAAACTTTTTGCAAATTACATAAAAAGGTTTGGTTTTGGTCGTATAACTGGAGTGCAGCTGGAAGATGAAAAGCCAGGCAATGTTTTGGATTGGAGAAGATGGAGTGATGCACTTCTTGCTACCGCTTCTTATGGTCAGGGAATATCTGCTACCCCCCTTCAGCTAGTTACTGCATTCTCTGTGCTTGCAAATGGTGGGAAGCTTGTGAAGCCTACAATAATAGATAGCTGGATAGATCCGGATGGAACTATAGAGGAAGTTTATTCCAAAACCTTAGAGCAAGTAATCACAGAAGAATCTGCAGCAACTGTAACCGCTATGCTTACAAAAGGTATGAATGAAGGATTTGCTCGTGCAGCAAAAGTAGATGGATATCGTATGGCTGGAAAAACAGGAACCAGTCAGATTGCTGGTCCCGGTGGGAAATATGAAAAGACTGGTAGTGGATCTTCTATTACATCTTTTGCAGGCTATGCTCCGGTAGATAAGCCTAAGTTTGTAATGATAGTAAAATTCGATCGTCCTAGAACCGTAGAATACGGCTCCCAGTCCGCTGCACCTGTATTTAAGGAGGTTTCTAAGGTGCTGTTTGACTATTACGGAATACCTCCGGATGAGAACTAGAATACTTGCCACGGCGTAGTCTCGTCGAAGCGCAGCGTAGACGGACGAAGACGGGTGGTATTCCTCCTGACGAAAAATAGGTAAAAAGGTAAAAGTAAAAAGAATGTCATGCTGAGCCGTACTGAGCCCTTCGTCAGGCTCAGGACAAGCTAGGTAGAACTTGAAGAAGAGCGAGTTTGCGAGCGACTCTTAAGTTCTATGAGTCGAAGTACGTGTCGAAGCACATTCTTTGTATTTTAATTTTCCTCAAAATATAAAAGATATTTCTTGTAATACTTGCCAAACAGTGACTTACTACATGTAGTGCACATGTGTGCGGTTTAGGTTTTGGTCCTTGAAAAAATGGAGTGGAATGATGTCAGTTGGAATGCAAACATTTAGGAGAATCAAAGTTAAAGATGTTGGAGAGGTTGCTATCGTAACCTTTGTGGATAAGCAATTTCTAGAGAGAGATCTCATTCGCCGTGTTGGCGAGGAAATGTTCAGTTTGGTCGAAGAGCATGGATGCACAAAGGTCATTTTGGACTTTTGTAAAGTGACTTACGTTGATTCGATTATGCTGGGCAAGCTGATAACCATGGACAAGAAGGTTAAAATTGCCAAAGGTAAGTTGCGACTTTGCAACATGCGTCCGGACATCTACGAGGTATTTGCGATCACGAGACTTAATCTACTATTCGATATGCGTGATACCCGCGAAGACACCCTCGAAGGCTTCTAGCACCGAAACACATGTGAACATCCGTGAATCCCAGCCAGCCCGAAAGGAGGTGGTATATGAGATTCATAGAGAACCGGTCTGCCGAAAGGCAGACTGGTTCGACCTACCCGCCCTTCGACTTCGTCCCTCGACAAGCTCGGGACTGCGCTCAGGATGACATTTAATACGTAAAAATAATATGTCATGCTGAGCCGTACTGAGCGAGTAGAACTCGAAGCGAAGCGTAGCGACGCTTGAGTTCTAGGAGACGAAGTACGTGTCGAAGCATTATATCATTTCACAGTCACACTCTTCGCCAAATTCCTTGGCATATCCGGATCTTTGCCACGTTTGATTGCGAGATAATAAGCAAGGACCTGTATAGGAATTATGTTTACTATTGCCTGAGCAGTTTCTGCATCTGGAACTTTTATCCATTCATCAAACACCTCATTATTCTCTGGAGAGACTCCTATTATGTGAGCACCTCTGGCTTTTAGTTCTATGGTATTACTTAGAGTGTCCATTTTGGTTTCATCATTTCCAATTAGTGCAATACAAGGAGTTCCTTTTTGGATCAAAGCTATAGGACCATGTTTTAATTCTCCGCCTGCAAAACCTTCTGCATGAACGTAGCTTACTTCCTGAATTTTTATAGCGCTTTCGAGTGCCATAGGATAGTTCCAGCTCTTACCTATTATGTATATATTTTCTTCTCCTTTTATCTTTTCAGAGATTCCCTCTATGTGATCCATATATCTAGGATTCAACATATCATTTATCATCGAAGCTGTTTCTAGTAATACAGCTCTTCCTTCATTTAGTTTGTCTGCAAGTGCATATGCAATTAGGAGCATAACTGCCATCTGTCCTGTTGCTGCTTTTGTAGATGCTACAGCTCGCTCTGGTCCTGCATTTATAAGCAATGTGTAATCTGCTTCTCTATCTATAGTGGAGCCTTCTGCATTTACTATCGCAAGAACTTTTGCCCTCTTAGATTTTGCGACTTTCATAGCTTCAAGCACGTCTGCGGTTTCTCCACTCTGGGATACCACTATGAGCAAACTTTCTGGTACCAAGAAGTGATGATATATAGGAAACTCAGATGATGGAGCAAAATTAACATGCTTGTTTGCAACTACAGAGAAGAAATATTCAGATGCCATACATACTTTTCCAGCTGTGCCACAAGCAGATAAGAAAGTGCCTTGAGCATCATGAATAGCATTTGCGATTGTTTGAATTTGTTCTTCGTCTTGGTTCACTGCTCTAGCAATTGTTTCTTTCTGATCCATAATTTCTTTCATCATGAAATGCTCATATTCACCTTTCTTTGCTTCCTCTATATTCAGAGTGATTTCTACATTTCTTTTTTCTATTTCTTTTCCTGAGCTTATTTCATAAAACTTGGTTTCTTTTCCGTCTGTTATAACCATCTCTCCATCATCTATGTAATTCACAGTCTTTGTATGTTCCATAAAAGCAGGAATATCTGAGGCTATGAAAGTTTCATTTTCTCCTCTGCCCACGATAAGTGGAGATCCAGTACGTGCTGCTATTAGTTCATTTGTTTCAGTATTTATAACTAGGAATCCATAACGACCTTCAAATCTTTGGCATGTTATTCGAACTGCCTCTGGTACATCTTTACTGGTTTTTAAATTCTCTGCGATCATGTGACAGATAATTTCTGTATCTGTTTCGGATGTGAATTTATGTCCTTTTTCTTTTAGCTCATCTCTGAGGGCTTGGTAGTTTTCTATTATCCCGTTGTGTACGACTGCAATTTTCTTGTCACAAGAAATATGAGGATGTGCATTTTCTTTTGTTACTCCTCCATGTGTTGCCCATCTGGTATGTGCAATTGCCATACTACTAAGCTCAGAAAATGATTCTGGATTTACACCTCCAATCTTTCCTACATTTTTATCTATAAATATATCTCCATCGATCATTCGAGCTACTCCCCAAGAATCGTATCCTCTGTATTCCAAACTCTTTATGCCACGAACTACGATGCGTCCTGCATCCTTTCTATTTCCCACATAACCGAAGATTCCACACATGGGGAGATTGTAACAGCGTGTTCTTGGTTTTGGTACAAAAAACTACCTTCTCCTGCCTCCATCCTCCAACACTCCCAACTCCTCTGCTCCCGGTAAATCGGTAACTCTCACACCTTTTACCAAGGCATCCATATTTTCTTCTATAGCGCTTAAACGCTCTTGTCCTGGTTCTATTATATTTTCGTATGCATCAAGTAGTCGTTCTGTGATTACTAATTCTGTTTCTGCTTCGGATAAAGAATCTTGACGTGTTTTTATATCATTTAGAAGCATAGTAGTGCTTCGGCCTGAGCTGTCCAGAATAGAATCATCAAGTTCTTTTCGAAGATCTCTTACACCTTTTCCTAGTCTTTTTACATCATCCGAATATGAATTCTCATTATCTTCCAATGTTCTAATTCTTACTTCTGCTTGTTTAATGTGAGATGAAAGAGATGAGATATATTCTCTAAGTGAAGCTGATCTGTTTGCTGATCTATTTAGATAATTTTGTAAATCTATTTCTATAAGCTTAACAAGCGCATCTATAAGTTCCGTGTCTTCTGTAATTCTGCCTTTTGGAAGATCGATCTCATCTGGAATTTCTTCGCCAGATTTTACCTCCATGCTTATATTTGTACTGACATGAGTTCCTAGTAATGCAGCTTTTTTGTTTGATTTTCGTATTACTTTTTTTGCAAATTCTGCGCTTGCTCGCATAGAACTTCTTCCAGTTTGAATGCTAGATGTATCAAGTTCTTTTTCGCCTCCTAAGCAGGCAGAAAGTACGAGAGCACATAGTAGGAAATACTTCCTCATATCTTATATTATACAATATATTTGTATATAAGTGAAGTAACGCGAGCTATCGTCCTCTACTCGTAATCTGGCGATTGTAGTGCGTGACTCTTGGTAATTGGAAGTGCCACAAACCATACCTTTCCTGCAATATTACTTACTTCTACGTATGGTGTTTCCTCTCCTTGGGAGCTTCGAAAACTTCTAGAATCTAGGCTTCCTTGCCTATTATCTCCAAGTAAGAAATATGAGCCTTCAGGAACAGTATATTTTTTCTCAGTTTTGTCTCCTGTTCCTACTGGGGCTATAAATGTACGACCAGTGTTTCTTTCATCCAGATAGATTTCTTTTAGTTCGCGCTCTACGCCATTGTCTACATGTATTACTTTTCCGTCGCGGATAATTATTTCATCTCCAGGTAATCCCACTATTCTTTTTACGTAGTATTTACGAGAATCTGAAGGAGGATGGAATACAACTACATCTCCACGAGATGGTTCACCCATTATATATAAGAATTTATTTATTATGATGTACTGATTATCTTCTAGTGTAGGAACCATAGAATTTCCCTCTACTTCAAATGGAGAAACTATGAATGTGCGTATAACCGCCACTGTTGCTACGATGATTACAACGTTCAATAGAACGTCACATACGTTATATAGAAAACTTTTCTGCGCCTTATTTACAGATCTATTAAATGGCATCGGGTACAGAATAACACGAGTTCCCCTATTACAAAAATAATGGATGCTATAGAATATGAATATGCTTGAGCGCCTCTTTTATAAACATCTGGAGGATGACGAAGAACTTTATGTTGCTATCCATAAACATTGGGTGCATGGATTGAAAGATTTGGCATTGCCAACCTTATCTCTATTTGCATCTTGGGCATTGCTTTATTATTTGCCATTTATTCCAATGGCAATACTTGTTGTGGCAGTAGATATTGGAATTTTGGTATGGATGCTAAGAAATTTTTTCGATTACTATTTGGATGCATGGTTAATCACAAATACAGCTGTGATAGATGTGGAATGGCATGGATGGTTTCATAGGCAAAGCACGAGAATAGATTATAGTTCTATAGAAGGAGTTAGCTATGAAATAGAGGGAATACTTGGAACTATTTTTGGATTTGGAACTGTTAGCATAGAAAAAATTAGTACAGGATCTGTCTTTTCCATAGAAGATGTAAAAAGACCACGAGATGTTGAATCCACTATCCTGGCATGCCAGGAGTCTTGTATACGTACAAAAAATATGAAGGATAGTTCAGCTATAAAAGACATCATTGCAGAGATAGTTGCAGAGAGAATGTATTTAAAAGAAAGACAGGAAGAAGGAGAAGAGGTAGAGGTTGAATAAATTTGCTTAATTCATATGAAGCCAAATCTAATAATCATTGGCCTAGGTAATCCCGGAAAAGATTATGAGCAAACTCGTCACAATGTAGGCTTTGCTGCTTTGGAAAAAATTGGAGAAAAGTTTGGCGTATCTGATTGGCAGCCGAATCAAAAATTTCTTGCAGATGTTATGGAAGCAGATATTTCTGGATCCCCCACTCTGCTAGTGAAGCCTGTTACATATATGAATAGATCTGGAGAATGTATAAAAAAGATTATTGATTTTTATAAACTAGATAATAATCAAGTAATTGTAATTACAGATGATATTGATTTGGAAGTTGGGAAAATACGTATGAAAGAATTGGGCGGAGCTGGATCTCATAACGGACTTAAATCTATTGTGGAGCAGATAGGAGAAGAATTTCCTAGAATCAGAATTGGAATACGTGGCGAAACAGCTCCAGAATCTGGAAGCTTCCAGCAGGCTGGGGTTGATCTTTCTTCCTATGTTCTTTCTAGGCCTACTGAGGGAGATAGGGAGAAGATAGATGATGCTTTGGAAGAAGTTTTGACACTGATTTCTGGTTAGCACGCCGCTCGCGTGCTTAAGGTGGTATATGCGACGAAATCAACGTAACCCATCACCGTTTATTACTTATCAGAGGTCTCGAATTGATTTCTTACGCAAAATACCACCTGCACGCTTGCTACTTTGGATTTGGAATTTGTTTTTTGAGAATTTATGCACTACTTCTGCGTTTAAGATTTTTAAGCAAAAAGCTTGGTTTTATGGTAAAATAGATGGAAGTGTTTGGTTTTCTAAAAAACTTCTGGCATAGGAACCATAGTCGCTTATTGCGAGCGATGGATGCTGTTACCAGTCTTTCGTATCAAACACTTTTTCTTCTGTGGATAGGACTCGCTCTTGGGTTTGGTGTTTTATATTTTATGCTTGAATATTTACCAGGACATGGTCCATCTCAGATTGAAGGGATGGAAACATTTAGAAGACTTGCAAATACATTATATTTCAGTGTTGTTACTGCAACATCTACAGGATATGGTGACATCACTCCTCACGGATTTTCTAAATTTTTAGCATCAATTCAGAGTATAACTGCGTTGTTTGTGTTTGCTGTCTTTGTTACCAAGCTTGTTTCTCATAGACAGGATATTGCACTTAAACAAATACATAAGCTTTCATTCGAAGATATGTTCCACAATATACGTGAAGGGTTTTATATTGTGAGGAAAGATTTAGATAGAATAATATTGATTGCAAATGAAAAGCATAATATAAGCGAAGATGAATGGTTTGATTTGACTACTGCATACAGACAAGCGCAGAGTTATTTGCGTCGAATACCTGATTTCTATGATGAAAATAACAGGTTATATACTATAGATGACAGACGTGAAGAGCTGTTGCAGGAAGGAGTTCATAGAACTATGTATCGTGTGGATCAGCTGCTTTCGGTTCTTAGCTCTAAGCATATAGATTGGTTTGTTCAGAAAGAATGTGTATCCGAACTTCATCAGTTGCTAGAGACTTGTAATGGAATTGTTCATTTTTGGAGAAAGGAGTCTCCGCACCACAGACTCAAGGATTTCGAGGATCTACTTAATCTAATAGAAGAAATCCAAAAGATGATAGATAAAGGAAAACACAAGCACGAGTAGTGGTACAATCTACTCATGGCAATCAAGCGTCCTACCAGAAAACAAAAAGCAATAGATACCAAATCTAAAAATAATGATACGGAAGCTTTTGAGCAGACATTGCGTCCTAAGTCGATTTGCGAATATATTGGACAGTCAAAGATAAAAGAGCATCTTCTTGTATATATGCAGGCTGCAAAAGAAAGGAGTGAGCCACTTGGTCATACCATTCTTCATGGTCCTCCTGGCCTTGGGAAAACAACTCTAGCTCATATAGTTGCATCTGAGATGAAATCTCAAATTAGATTAACTACAGGTCCTGCTATAGAGAAGCCTGGAGATCTAGCTTCTATACTTACAAATTTACAGTCTGGAGATGTGTTATTTATAGATGAAATTCATAGACTTCGTCCTGCTATAGAAGAAGTTTTGTATAGTGCTATGGAAGATTTTGTTTTGGACATAATGATTGGAAAAGGGCCTTCGGCTAGATCTATGAGGATAGACGTAAAGCCATTTACTCTTGTTGGTGCTACTACAAAAGTGGGATCAGTAAGTGCGCCACTTAGAGATAGATTTGTACATAACTTTAAATTAAGTTTCTATAACAATATAGAGATGACATCTATAGTTAATCGCTCTGCAAATATCTTAAATCTATCTATAGAAGAAAGCGCAGCACATATGATCGGATGTTCTAGTAGATCAACACCTCGTATTGCAAATCGCATACTTAGATCTGTGCGTGACTTTGCACAAATGAATAAAGAGACAAATATATGTGAGTCACGAGCAAAAGATACTTTGAAATCTTTGGATATAGACGATAAAGGCCTAGATGCTACTGATAGAGAAATTCTATCTACGATAATAGAAAAATTTGCAGGAGGTCCTGTAGGGCTCTCTACCTTAGCCGCTGCTACTGCAGAAGAAGAGCAGACTCTGGAAGATGTATATGAGCCATATTTACTCCAGCTTGGATTCCTAAAAAGGACAACTCAAGGAAGAGAAGTGACTCCTCTTGCTTATGCACATATGGGTATGAAAGCACCGGGAGGAGTTGTGCAGGAGGCATTGCTGTAGTGTCGCGGAGCTCCTGCTCCGCGTTACGCGCTGCGGGAGCAGCGCGATACTATAGATCGAATCCCTTCCTCAAATTTATTTCTAGAAAATTCTTTTGCTCTGTTTTTGCAGGATTCTGGATCGAATTTAGTTTTGTCGAAGTTTTGAATTATTGATTTTAGCTGATCTGTATTCTCGAAAAATTCTCCTGTTTGATTTTCTAAAATAGTCTCTAGTGCTCCGCCTTTTTCGTATGCAATTACTGGCGTACCACAGGACATCGATTCAAGTGGAACAAGTCCAAAGTCTTCTTCTCCAGGAAACAGAGTCGCCTGTGCATTTATATATAGACCTCTGATTTCTTCATTAGTTTTATATCCTAGAAATTCAGTTTGTTTTCCTGATAGCTTCTCTAGCCTTTTTCTATCTGGCCCCTCTCCTACTATCTTTAGATTAACTCCTGCCTTCTCACATGCTTCTATAGCGATCTCTATTCGTTTGTATGGGACAAGAGTTGAGACTATAAGAAAGTACTGATCGCTGATCGCTGCCTGCCCACCGAAGCCTTGGCGTAGGCGGGATCGCGGTCCGCTTGTACGTTGTTCAGCATTTTCCAGCCAAACATTATCTATACAAGGATAGATGACTTCACTCTCTCTCCTCCAATATAGTTCCACTCTCCTCTGCACTTCTTTCGATGCAGACAGAATTACATCTGGTCTATCTGCAGCATAGCAGTCCCATTGTCTAAGCTTATGAAAAGTATTTTCTAGGTATTTCTTTTTTATAGGTCCCATGATGCCATTTCCTGCTTTATCTAATACATCATGTGTTCTATCCCATAAGTACCTCGCTGGACTATTTACATAGCAAATATGTTTAGTTCTTCCTTTTGTAATTATTCCGTGTGCAAAAGCAGAAGAAGAACTTATGACAACATCAAAATCGGAGAAATCGAAAGACTCTATAGCTTTTGGAAATCTTCTTAGATACAAATGGTGATTGTAACTAAATGCAAACTTTTGAAGTTTTGATGTGATAACTCGATCTTCTGGAAACCAATCTCTGAGTTTCTTTTTGTCGTATAGCAGCGTATATATAGGAGCCTCTGGAAACATATCAGAAACTACTTTGAATAGCCTTTCTGCCCCACCTCTCATTGTGAGAAGTTCATGAACTAGTGCGACGCGCATAGCGACATTGTACACTGTGGTGCCACGGGCAGGAATTGAACCTGCGACCCCGGGCTTATGAGTCCCGTGCTCTAACCAACTGAGCTACCGTGGCATATTACAGATTCTACAATATTCATTACTTTCTCACCAACAAGTATCTGAGAAATTAAGCTTTATCCTCTTATAGAGATATAAACAATGTATGCGAAATAACATAGAAGCAGAATAATTCCTTCGTATCTTACGAGCACATAGCTCTCTCTTTTTCTCCATAAGAAAAACATTCTCTTATAAAAAGGTCCGTTATATATAAATAACAGAAGTAGTAACGATGCAAATAAGGCTATTAGAATATCTGGATTCAAAATTGGATTAAATACCAATGGTCTAATTATTGCGCTAGCTCCGAGGATCCATAAGATATTAAAAATATTACTACCTACTACGTTACCCATCGCCATATCTACATTGCCTCTATAAGTCGCTACACATGCAGTTACTAATTCTGGAAGTGAAGTACCCAGTGCAACTATAGATAGTCCTATAAACGCCTCACTTACTCCAAATAGAAGTGCGATGTCTATGGAAGCATCTACAGACAATTTACCTCCGAGTGGGAGCATAATACATCCAAGTAATATGAAGAATAGTGCTGATGGAATAGGCATATCGTTTCTTTTGTTGCCATCTTTTACAGATTCCATCCCAAATGTGTAGTACATAAAAATTAGAAAGAATCCAATTAGTGTCATTCCTTCTGATCTGGATATTTGTGCTACGAACTCGCCATCTATAAGAACATCATTTACAAGTACAAATAGAATTACAGTAGAAAGAAGAACTAGTGGTATTTCTTTCCAGACAGTACTTTGTTTGACGTACAGTGGGGCAATGCATGCAGCAGCTCCTAGTACCAAAAAGGTATTTGCTATATTGCTACCCACAACATTTCCAATAGCTATATCTGTATTTCCCTGCAAACTTGCGATTATATTTACAAGTAGCTCAGGCATAGAGGTACCAAACGCAACTATGGTGAGCCCAATCATAAGATCAGAAACTCCTACTCTGTGAGCAAGTACAGATGCGCCTTCTACTAGAAAATTTGCTCCTTTTATAAGTAAGAAAAATCCTACAACGATTAGTATTAGGCTGAATAAAAGTGTCATTGGCTGTATTCTAGCACTACTTATGATCGATACACATTGTCATCTAACAGATAAGGCCTACAAAAATGATCTGGAAAAAGTTATAGAAAGATCTAGAGGCGCAAATGTAACTCCACTTGTAATTGCAGTAGATTCTTTTGAAGAAGCAAATAAGGCTCTCAAGCTTTCAAAAGAACATGAGGATATTTTTTGTATGGCAGGACTTCATCCTCATCATGCATCTCTCTGGAAAGATGAAGATGAAAATAGATTAAAAACATATATAGATGATTTTAATGTTGTTGCAGTTGGAGAAATAGGACTTGATTATCATTACGATAGATCACCTAGAGATATTCAGAGATCTGTTTTTGAGAAACAGTTAGAGATAGCAAATGATCACGATATGCCTGTAGTCGTACATACTAGAGAGGCAATTAGTGACACTTGGGATATAGTACAAAGAATTAAGCCTAAAAAATTAGTTGTGCATTGTTGCACAGAAAAATTTGAAGATGTACAAAAATTTCTAGATCAAGGGTATCTACTTTCTTTCACTGGGATGGCAACATTTCCACAGGCAAGAGATATCCATGAAACTATAAAAAAGACTCCGATAGAAAGAATTATGATAGAAACAGATTCTCCGTATCTATCCCCTGCTCCATATAGAGGAAAAAGAAATGAGCCAAGCTATGTAATTGAAGTTGCAAAATATATAGCAGAGTTAAAAGAAATATCTCTAGGAGAAGTAGATAAAATAACTACAAATAATGCTATCTCATTCTTTGGGATATAAACCTACTTCATTGCAAGCTTTACAGATTCCTCTATAGAGGAGAACAGAGCTTTTTTACTCATCTTTCTAAGAAGAATATTCATTTCCTTTTCTTGTTTAATCTGTATTTGCAATGCTTGTGGAGCAAGATCCAATGTAATTTTTGCTAGATCTTTTTCTGCAAAATTAGCTGCAATGCTTTTAAGATCATCTTCTGCTGCTGTAAATGTTTTGTGATATTCGATTTGATTATTCATAAGCAAAACTTGAGCAGCAGCTACTTGTTTACTAGTACTTTTAGTAGATACAGGTTCTATGAAAGCTGAACTAAAAATCATAAAACAGCCTACGGCCGCACTCGCAGTTGCAAGAGCTGGCATAAATTTTATGCTACTCATTTGAGAGTCTCTATATCTTTGTAGTAGCTGTACTCGCATTTGAGCCTTTTTGCCTTCACTTAGCGAAACTGGATTTATATTGCTCAAAAATGATTCCAGGCTTGTTTCGTCGAATACTTCGCTCTTCATAGATTTTTTTGTCTTATCCATGGATCTTATTTTCTTATCCGCTATAAGAAGTAATGTAGAAATTTGAACCACTTTTCTCCACCAGAAAAATCTACGTCTTTGCATTAGTGAAAAATAAAGGTCAGCCACTATGTCCTCTGTAGTTTTTTCTTCTCCTATTCTATTAATTACATATGCATATAGATCACTTGCAGTACGATCAAAGAAATCAAAGAAATCAAATAGCATATCCTCAGATTCTTCCATATCGTCTCTACTAGGTGCCGAAACTGGAGCTTTATTTAATTCCATTAGCTTTTACCAAAGAAGTCTTGAATGAAATAGATAGATTTTTTGAACCATCCTTTATTTTGACGCGCCATATCCTCTGCTTCGTTTAGATATGTTTGAAGATCACTAAGTAATGCATTTATATCTCCTGGGGTTTGTGCTGAATTTAATTTTTTATGCCACTCCTCTATTTTTGTATTGAATAATTGTTTTTCATCCTCATTCAGTTTAGATATTACTGATTCCAGATCTTCTAATCCGGAAGAAACAAGTAATTTTATAGTTTGTTTTTGTTTTTCCGTGTCCTTATTTCTTATGGCTTCCAAAACGTCCGAGTTACCTTTGTTCGAAAGAATATCTGCCGCCTCTGCTTCTGGAGCTCCTCCTAAAGTGAATATTGCAATTAGTTTTCCCATTCCAGATCTCATCTTTCCTTTTGCGCTTGCAAATCTTTTTTCCAAAGTTTCGAAATTTGCAGTGGATCGAATATAGCCAAGGATTCCAGAGAGCTTAAGTAAACTTTCTGTTTTATTGTTTTTATTAGAAGTAAGAGTGCTTCTTGTTTCTTTTTTTACTTTATTTAAATCATTTTTAACATTGTTATTTTTAGTTCCAATTATTCCAGAGATTGAATTTCTTCTATCAATCAAATAATTAAGCCTATCTTCTAAATCAGGTAATTTTTCATTTGGATCTGCAGCCTTTTCTCTCATCTCCCTAAGGAGAGAAACGGATTTTTTAAATTTACTTTTTATATCTTCTTCTTCGCCTGCATGATAGGCAAAAGATTTAAGTATAAAAGATATTTTATTATTCGATTTTATCTTTTCTGTTATTTCAGGAAATCCATTTTCTATAATTTTAATTTTTTTACTTATTTCTGTAATGTCTGCATCTCTATCTGGCAGAAGTCTTATAATTGTTTCTATATCTCCTTCATTTGCTGCCTTTATTAAATCCTCTTTTCCAGGAAGGGTATAGAGGATAGAAAGTACAGTTGGATTATCTAGAACACCTTTTGCAACCAAAGATCTCATTTCATCTGCTTCGCTTCTAGTTGCTTTACCTATTTCTGATGTAAGTTTTACAAACTTTCTTTTTTCTTTGGAATCTAATGTAATTTGATCATCTTTTCTCGTTTTTAATTCTTGTATTTGCTCTGCGTACTTTTCACTTATGCGCTCTGCAAGACTTTGATCTAATTCTATTAGATCCCCCATTTTTTCTGCTCGTTTTCTTGCTTCACCTACTGTAATTGGCTCACCACCTATAGATGGTTTACAAAAATTACAATCCTCTGGGCAAGAATTACAATTTTCGGTAAGTACATGACATACATTGTCTCCGCATGTGTTTTCTATTGATTGTGATGTAGGAGTACATAATCCACAATCTTGTGCGCAATTCGCACATGTTTCTTGTCCTGAGCATGAAGAGTCTCCACAGATTAATGTCATATGTGAATCACAATCTGTAGGGCAGCTAATTATGGTTTCTGTTGATTGACAAACGTTGTCTCCACATATGTCTATAACAGGTAATGCATTTTTACATGTCCCACAATCCTCTGAGCAGTTGCTACATTTTTCTCCAGCTATTGCATTACATATATTGTTTCCACATATTTCTGGGCATGCTCCACAATCTTCTTCGCATGTATTACAACTTTCATTTGCATTACACGCTCCATCTCCACAAGTAGCAGGACATTCTCCACAATCTTGTCCGCAGTTTAAACAGCTTTCACCAGATATTGCATTACAATAATCATCTCCACAAACTATATCCGAATATTCCTCTGAATCTTCATACTCTTCGTAGTATTCCTCTTCTTCTTCTTCATAATATTCAGACTCTTCATAGTATTCCTCTGACTCTTCGTAGTATTCAGATTCTTCGTAATACTCCTCTGATTCCTCTGACTCTTCGTAGTATTCCTCTGAGTCTTCGTAGTATTCAGACTCTTCGTAATACTCCTCTGATTCCTCTGACTCTTCATAGTATTCTTCTGAATCTTCATAAGAGTCACATGAATATTCTCCATAACAATCTGAATCATTACAATCTATCATCCCATCTTCATCGTTATCGATTTCATCCTCGCAAAATGTTTCGATCCCTTGTCCATATGTGGGAGAAATAGCGGTGTTTGTAGGAACGCTCATCCCTACTATCAATCCAATAAATATAAATATGATTGAAATGGTTCCTTTTGCCGAAAAAATGGTAGTTCTATGCAGTTTCATATAGATACATAAATCTATCTATTTTAACAGAAATAGCGGTTTTTGGGAACAATATGCTTCAACACGTACTTCGACAAACTCAGAATGACAAAAGCATGACATATTGGGTAGCAAGCGTGCAGGCGGTATTTTGCGTAAGAAATCGATCCGAAACCTCTGATAAATAATAAACGGTGATGGGTTACGTCGATTTCGTCGCATATACCGCCTTAAGCACGCGAGCAGAGTGCTATAACAGATATTCACATATGACCTAAAGTATGTTATAATATCTACGAAATACAAAACACAAACTATGGATACAAATAAAACAAAAAAAGGTGTAAACCCTATTACAAAGCTTTTTCGTAAGGTCTCTCAGAAGATTGGAAAGGTAGTTGGATCTTCGTGGACATTCATGAGTGCATGTTTATTTGTTCTTGTGTGGTTCTTGTCTGGGCCATTATTTGGCTACAGTAATACTTGGCAGCTTGTAATAAATACCACTACTACCATTGTTACATTCCTGATGGTATTTCTACTTCAGAATACTCAGAATAGAGATACAAAAGCAGTACATCTAAAATTAGATGAGCTTATTGCTGTAAACAAAGATGCAAGAAATCTTCTGCTAGATGCAGAAGACGAGATGGATGACGAAGAGATGGAAGAGGTAGATAGAGCCTTTCGTGAGAGTAGGTCTAGCTAGCTGCTGATAATTCTCTGCAGTTTTTAAGATAACTCCTTACATCTTCGTCTGCGTGTATTGGAAAAATCGCAAGAGAGGCATTTCCTTCTTCGCCTTCTTCAACTGATTCCCAATGCGCGTCAGCAAATTCATGATCAAAAACGGTGGCGGTATTTTTAGGCATTGCGAGAATTCTACGACTGATTAAATTCTAGTCAATTATTTGTGTAGGTTTTTTTGTGCTTTTGCATAGTGCTTAGCTAGATAGTACCCTTTCAGCTCGCTGAGGCGAGCTTCGGGGCACACCCGCCTACGCCAAGGCTTCGGTGGGCAGGCAGTATCTTCAGCTTTTAAATCCAACACGTTTTCCTTCGTTCTTCATGATGCTTAGCTAGATAGTACCCTTTCAGCTCGCTGAGGCGAGCTTCGGGGCACACAATATCTTCGAACTCAGCCTGCGCGCTATTGGTAATAGGTCATCCTACGCTTTTGATTTTTTGATCAAGGTTAATGCTAGATAGTACCCTTTCAGCTCGCTGAGGCGAGCTTCGGGGCACACAATATCTTCGGCTTCAAGCTGCGCTCTTCGAGCTTGCTTTCAGCTCGAATTCAATTGTGGTGGCCCAGGTCGGGTTCGAACCGACGACACCTCGCTCTTCAAGCGAGTGCTCTACCAGCTGAGCTACCGGGCCCGGTTACTCAAAGTATCGATATTATACACATCTTCGCTAAACTGTTTATATGAAAAAGTTTAGATATATTCCTTGGGTATTATTTGTTCTCATATTCGCAATAGGAGCTATGTCTTTCGATGATTACGGCATTCCTATGGATGAGGAAACAGAAGATAGGCTTGGCATGAGGACGTACGAATATATTTTTAATGATAGAGAATGGCCAAAAGAAGATGACATTAGATACATGGGACCATTATTTACTTTTTCTGTATATACGGTTCAACAGATAAGAGGATTGGAAATACAAGATTTCAAGGAGCGTGTGTTTACAAGACACTTTATGATTTTTATAACTTTTTTTGTAGGACTTGTATGTTTTTATTTTCTTATAAAGCAATTGGGATATAGCAGCATCTATGCACTATTAGGAGTACTCATGATATTTCTGTCTCCTAGAATTTTTGGACATTCATTTTTTAATTCCAAGGATATTCCGACAATGAGTGCATTTATAGCATCTATGCTTACTTTATCTATATTTATAAAAAATAAGACGGTATGGACGGCTATTTTGCATGGAGTGATTACCGCTATTGCCATTAGCATTCGTCATCCTATGATTATTATTCCTGCTATCACGCTTTTGTTTATAGCTTTTGAAGAGAAAAAGGAGATAAGCAAATATGGAATATATATGATGTCTACTTGTGTCTTTACGATTATTTTCTGGCCGTATCTTTGGAGTAATCCAATAAGTAATTTCATAGAGGCTTACACTTATGTATCTGGCCTTGGTAGTAATTTATTTTTTCTTGGAGAAAGCCTTTCCAAGGCTCCTATCTATTATAATTTTCTGTGGATATTTATTACGACTCCCCTTCTCTATTCGATATTTTTTGTAGTAGGACTTACAACTGTAATTATAAGAATATGTAAGAATAAGAAAAATATAAAAGATATTAATATTCTAATTCCTCTAATTTGGTTCTTTGCACCACTTTTGATACTGGTAATTACGAATGTTGCCAATTATGACGGATGGAGGCATGCATACTACACATACCCTGCTTTCATTTTAATTTCTCTTGCTGGAATTAACTATATATCTAAAAAAGTAAAAATAAGATGTATTTTGCCTGTTGTACTATCTCTAAATTTCTTTTTTCTAGGATTGTGGATAGTAAATAATCATCCACTAGAACACGCATACTTCTCCATTCCTGCAGGATTTATCGAAGATAGATTCGAGCTTGATTACTGGGGTGTAAGCTCTAGAGAAGCTCTTGAATTCATAGCAGAAAAAGATCCTAGGGAAGTTATAAAACTATTTTCCACTGTAGAGATGGCACATATAAATTCTGCAGCATTCTTCGAAGATACTTATTTTGAAGCTGTAGCTCATGCAGAAGACGCAGATTATATATTCGATAACTTTCGTGCTAATGGATATAACAAAATTTATCCAGAAGAGAATAAAATCTATTCCATTAGATCAGGAAACATTGAAGTCTCAGCGGTATATATGTCTGATAAATTCTTAAAAGAGATTAATGCAAAATAGTAAATGAACCTTTATATATTTCATATATTCCACTAGAATCGACGCTATGAATAAATATCTTCTCTCTTTAGTTTTATTTTTATCTCCATCTCTAGCATTCGCTGCATCTTTTCAGGTTGGTGATGCATTGGAAGTAGAGTCCGAAGGAAATTCTTATGCCGCTGGCAGATTGGTACAGGTTTCCGAAAATATTCGTGGTGATGTATTTCTCGCAGGTGAAGCAGTGCAAATAAATGCAGATATAAGTGAAGATGCTTTCATAGCAGGTGAGAATATAACTATAAATGGGAAAATAGGTGATGATCTACATGCATTCGGATCAAAAATTATAATAAATAGTGGAGTAATTGGTGACACAGTAATATTTGGACAGGAGATTATGTTATCGCCAGATGTACACATAAGAGGTGAATCAATAATTGGAGGTCAAGACTTGGTTATAAGTGGAAAATTCAATGATCCTGTTAGATTTATGGGAAAAGATGTTGTTATGGGTGGAACATATTTTGATGATGTAAAAATTAATGTTTATGACTCACTTAAAGTAAGCGAGGACACAAAAATTTATGGGAATCTACATATGTCTATCCCAGAAGATATGGAAGTAGTAATTCCTGAAAGTGTTGTTCTTGGTGAAATAACCAGATCTTTTCATGCAATTCCAGAAAAGGAAGCAGGGTTTGTCGCTCTTATTGCAGGATTTAAGTTTCTTTCTTTCTTTTCTAGATTGCTCATAGGAGGACTAATAATTGCATTTGCACATGCTTTTGCAGTTAGATACGGAGCAAGGCCTTCTAGATCATCAAAGAATGCAGCCAAGAGGCATTATTCGATAAGACTTCTTATAGGACTAATTTCTATGATAGTTCTTCCTGTGGTTGGAATGTTTTTACTGTTACCGGTTATAACAATTCCTATTGCCATAATAACTTTTGTTATATGGGGAACGCTTCTATATGTAGGAAATGCATTATCTGGGTTTATTCTTATGCAGATTATATTCCCACCAAAGAAGACTGAGTCTCAATTCAAGACATTTGGTAGATTTACACTTGGAACCTTTGTTCTCTTTGCTCTCGGTATTATTCCAGTGGTAGGACTAATAATTGGAATGACAATATCTCTAATCAGCTTTGGTACACTTATTATGTTCTACAAAGAAGCTGGAGAATGTCTAAGGAAGGAAAAGTTGGTTTAGTTATGCTTCGACACGTACTTCGACTTGCAGAACTCAAGCGTCGGCTAAGCTCCGCTTCGAGTTCTACTCGCTCAGTACGGCTCAGCATGACATGTTTGGTGCTTTAACTAATGCTACCTAGATCAACCTTAACTCCAGGGCCCATACTAGGACATAGAGTTATTGACTTGATGTATTCATTCTTCAGAGAAGAAGGTTTTACCTCATTTAATGCATGCAAAATTGCATTTAGGTTCTCTAGAAGCTTATCTTTACCGAATGAAATCTTTCCAAAGATAACATGAATTATTGCTTGTTTATCTGCGCGGAATTCAACTCTTCCCTTTTTTAACTCCTGAATGGTTTTGATAGGATCATCTGTGACAGTCCCTGCTTTTGGACTTGGCATAAGGCCTTTTTGACCTAGAGACTTAGCTACCTTTCCTAAATTTCTCATAACAGATGGCATAGCGACTAATACATCAAAATCCATATTTCCTTTTTCTATTTCACTTATCAAGCTTGCTTCTCCTGCATGTGTTGCTCCTGCTGCTATCATTTCCTTTGCTTTGTCATCTGGAACAACTGCTGCAATTTTTACATCTTTACCTGTTCCATTTGGAAGAGCGACTGTTGAGCGTACCTGCTGATCACCTGCTTTTGGATCTATTCCAAGTACAATGTGTGCTTCTGCAGTACCATCAAAAGAAGATGTGCTTACTTCTGTAAGTAGGGAAACAGCTTCATCCAATGGATAATTTGGTTTCGTAATTAATGCAGCCTTTTCTTTGTGTTTCTTATTCATAATTCAAATAATAGAAATTAGTTTTAATTAAATAGTCTCGACTCCCATATTTCTTGCAGTCCCTTCTATAATTTTTGCTCCAGCTTTTATATCTCTAGCATTCAGATCTTCTTTTTTTATCTCTGCAATCTCTTCAAGCTGCTTCTGTGAAATCTTTCCTACCTTGTTTTTATTTGGCTCTCCGCTCCCCTTCTTTAGGTTTATCTTCTCCCTTATAAGTACTGCTGCTGGAGGAGATTTAATTTTGAATGTGAAGCTTCTGTCGTCATATACAGTGATATGCACAGGCAATGTCTGACCTTTTTTGTCCTGAGTCTTAGAATTGAATTGATTTACAAAAGCACCTATATCTACACCTGCTTGTCCCAATGCTGGACCAAGTGGAGGTGCTGGTGTTGCATTCCCTCCCATTGCCTGAACCTTTATGATTTTTGCTACTTTTTTCGCCATGATAAGTGCAGAAAGGGTACTTTGGCTCAATAATTAAGTCAAACAGATAGATTGGGAAATCTAAGGCTCGAGGCCGATAACTTGCACCCCGCTCGCGTGCTTAAGGCGGTATATGCGACGAAATCGACGTAACCCATCACCGCTTATTACTTATCAGAGGTTTCGGATCGATTTCTTACGCAAAATACCGCCTGCACACTTGCTACTTTAGGTTTGTAATTTGTGATTTGAAGTTTGCTTGTTTTTTAATTGCTTGAGATTTGATTCTTATACCCAATTTCCTCTTACTATTTCTTGCATTTTTAGCTTCTTGCCCATAATCTAATAACATGGCACACAAGAAAGCAGGAGGATCTACCTCCAATGTCCGGGATAGTGAAGGAAGGCGCTTAGGCGTTAAGTTGTTTGGTGGGCAAAAAGTAAGTCCAGGTGGAATTATAATAAGACAGAGAGGTACTAAATACAGGCCAGGCAAAAATACATACTGTGGAAAAGATCATTCTCTACATGCATTAATTGCAGGAGTTGTAAGATTTTCTAAGAAGCAAGTAACTAAGTTCGATGGAAGCAAAAGGAAGTGTACGGTTGTAAATGTTGGGTAACTCTTCGACTTCATTTATCATGAGCTGAGTCGAAGAACTCAGGATAACATTGCTCTTAACATGTCACACGTTTTCCAGACATCTCCAGCACCCATTGTTACCAACACATCTTCTGACTTGAGGATTTCTTTTTGTAGTAGCTGAGAGGTTTCTTCCAGTGATTTCCCATGCGAAACTTGTGTATTTGAACTGGCTTGAATATCTGCAACAAACTTATCTATATCAATACTTCCGCTATCACATTCCCCTCTTACATCATAAATATTTGGAATTATAACTATATCTGCAGATTGAAAAGATGTAAGAAAGTCATCATATAACTTAATAGTCCGATCGTGTGTGTGAGGTTGAAATACACATATAAGTCTTCTGCCTGGATAAGATTCTTTTATGCCTTCTAGAGTAGTTTTTATTTCTCTAGGGTGATGAGCGTAATCATCTATTACAAGAATTCCATTAAATTCGCCTTTTATTTCAGACCTTCTCCAGCATCCTGAATATTCAGATAGTGATTTCTCTGCATTATTTATTTTCAAAATATCTGCTAGTGCCATCACAAGTTTTGCATTTTCTTTCATGTGTTTTCCTGGAACTAGCAGTTCAGGAGATTCCGGTAATTTTACATTATGATCTATGAGAATCCCATCTGCAGGTAGTTTAGCAATAAATTTCTTAAATGCATTTTCATAATCTGTCATATCTTTAAATGCATCGAAATGATCTCCGTCTACATTGGTGACCAAAATAATGTCAGGGTTTAGATTTAAGAATGATCTTCTGTATTCGCATGCTTCTACTAGGAAAATATTTCCATTTCCCCTCTTCCAATTTTTATCATTTAATTCACTCGTCTTGGTTCCAAGTATTACAGATGGATTTAATCCTGCATCTATAAGTACTTTTGCAGCCATAGCAGTAGTCGAAGATTTGCCATGCGTTCCACAAACTGCGATTAGAATGCCGTCTTTGCCGCGTGAGGATTTCCATGCGTCTGTAAGCCTTCCTAGAGCCTGAAAATATGTAATACATTCAATTCCTAGCTCACGCGCTTTCTTAAGCTCTGGATGATCTTCTGGTAATGCCAAAGTGTGAACGAATAATTCAAAACGATCGGTTACAACACTTCCGTCTTGGTTTAGTGATATATCTATATCTTGTGATCTAAGATCAGAAATTATTTCACTGTCCACTGAATCTGATCCACATACTGTGTGACCCGCCGCTTTCTGATAAGCTGCGTAGGCACTTAATCCTATACCACCAATACCTGAGCAAAATATTTTCATTATTGTAATATTACAGTATGCATAGACAAGAGATATCAACTTTTTCCAAAAGATTCACTATTCTAATAGGTTTGGGAGTTGTGGGAGCAATGGCGTTTGGTCTATCCATATCATTTTATAGGAATCTTATATTTGAGGAGACGCTTGGAAATCTCTCGAAGAGAAATCAGGATTTACGAGCTCAGATAGATTCAGGGCTTAATGAGCTTGAATACTACAAATCTCTACAGTACAGAGATAAATATGCAAAAGAAAATCTAGGACGTATAAATTCAAGAGAAAAAGTTCTTATTCTTACAGAAGAATCCCCTATTTCATATTTGGTTAACGATCAACCAGACAGATCTAAGCGTAGAGAGGCAGCATATAAGCAATATTTACAAAATATACCGACCATAGAGCACTGGAAGCTGTATTTACTTGATTATGATGGCCTTGAAAGACTTAAGAGATCTTTCTAAGCACCTGAAATTTTTGATCAATCTAAGATAGCGCCGCAAGGTGTTCTTTGGAACGCGAAGTGGTATCTGTAGATCCAAATCCACCACGAGTATTTTCTTTGTGATCTGATACTTCTTCCCAATTTGCTTTTTCTATTTTTACAAATAATCCTTGAGCGATTTTTTCTCCTCTCGCAACTGTTACATCTTCATCGGAAATATTTTGAACTTGCACCATAAGCTCATCTTCTGGACCACAGTAATCTTGATCTATAAGTCCGATGCTATGTGGGCAAATTAGCGATTTTTTGCGCGGTAGAGACGATCTAGGAAGAAGAAGCAGTGCAAACCCCTCTGGAATCTTTACAACCACATTTCCAGGCACTAAGGCTATTTTTCCTGGTTTTACAACAGTATCTTCCCTTGTAATCAGGTCAAATCCTGTTGAACCTCTAGTTTCGTATTCTGGAAGAGGTAGATTTTTATCTATGCGAATAATGGACACTGTCATGCCCTCATTGTACCATGCGTATAAGCGACGCGGGGTGGAGCAGTCCGGTAGCTCGCCAGGCTCATAACCTGGAGGTCACAGGTTCGAATCCTGTCCCCGCAACCACGAAGCAGAGCTCACTTCGTTCGCACGCTTCATGGCGCCGCCACTAAGTATGTTTTTCTGGATTTTAGCTCTGCTGAGTGCCCTGTAGTGCTGCGTAGCGTAGCGAAGCAGCTACTACTGGGGCATAATTGTGGTATGTACTTTGTTTATGTTTTGAAAAGCGCATGTAAAAGCAATCTTTATGTTGGATTTACTGAGAATATCAAAAAACGTATATCTGAACACAATAATGGCAAAGTTACATCTACTAAGAATGACAAGCCTTGGCTTTTGATATTTTTTGAATGTTATGCAAACAAAAATGATGCATTAAGAAGAGAGAGATATTTTAAAACTACAATAGGAAAAAGGTCTTTAAAGCTCATGTTAAAGACAACTTTAGCTGAAGATAGTAGCAATAAAACAATATAAGCTCATTTCGTTTACTTCTTACTAGCATCAAAGTCATAAACTGCACGACCAACCCTTACGAAGTAAGGCATTTTCTGCAAGTTTAGAGAAATAGTTCCTACTTTTACTTTTCTCTGCTTCGCAACTTCTGCAATTATTTCCTTCTTTGTAAGAGGGCCTTTGGCATCGAGGATTTTCTCGATTACATCGGCAACTGTTCCAGGTTCAAATCCCCACTCGCTAAGACCGTAAAGTCCACGTCCAACAAGAACAAACTGTGGATATCTAATAAGCTCATTATGAACTGCTTGTACGGTAACATTCTTGTGATCGAAATTAGCTTCTCTTATACGATTTGCAATTTCAACAAAGTGAAGAGGCCTTCCTTCCTTTTTCAAAATGATTTCAACCTTATCTCTTATGGATCTTGGACGAACAAATCTCCAATCTGTAATACCCCATCCAGCTTCTACATTTTTTAATCTGCTATCTACAGTAAAAGATGATGCTATAAGTTCATCACTAGGTTTCTTCTCTCCAAATAGATTCAAACTTTGTATTGCAGATACTAATTCTGATTCGCTCATACATTCACCCCTTCTCTTAAGCATCTTTACAGTTCCATTTGTAAGCATATTTATATCTTTCTGTGCGAGACTATTGAATCTCCAGCTTGGCTTTAGGGTTCCACTGCGTCCAATAAAGGAAAGCTCTCCATCTATAGCAAGAGATAGCTTAAGAACTGCTGCATCTGTAGGGGAAGGATTTTCTAGACGCTTTAATATACTAGCAATTAGAGCATCTTCTAACATAAGTCCCCCGCTAGCTCTCAAAATACCTTTTGCCATTTGATTGATATCATCTAGCTTTGTAGTTCCTACTGTTCTTCTCAATTTATTTAACGCGATACTTTCAATTTGTCTAATTCTTTCACGAGTAACATTAAAATGTTTTCCTATTTTTTCTAGTGTTTGTCTAGAGCTTCCCGTAATAGAGAAACGTCTCTTTATTACTTCACATTCTTTCTCTGTTAGGACAAGAAAAAGATCCGAGATCATATCCTGCAGATTGAATTGGAGTGTTGTATCGCCAGTGGTAGTAGGGGTTGTTGTAGCCATATTTTTTATATTGGGTCAAAAAGAGAAAAGAACAACCTCCTTTTTACCAGATTTTTGACATATAGGGAAGATTACTTTCTCTATCGCACTATTTTCTCAAAACTAAAAATAGATTGCTTAGGTATGAGAAAAACCAGTATTTATAATGATCAAAGGGTATATAATTTGACACATTCTTAAGAAGATGTCAATCTCTATTTGAGTCTAGATTCTCGCGTAATGAGCGTCCTACAGCAGGTTCTGTGACATTTTGGACATTTCTAACATCTGTTACCTCGTCTTCTATCGCCTCCTCTACTTTTGGGGTCTGATCTTTAATTATGATCGCATCTTCTGTTATTTCTAGAATATCGCTTGTCGGTAATGACAGTTTTTTTATGAAAAATTTTCTAGGAAAAATCCATTCAACTCGAAAAGTTGTAGCTTCAAATTGAATATCTGTACATTTCCCTATACAAAATCCGTCTCTGGTTTTTATCTTTTGTCCAATTACTGTCCTTGGATCATTTAAAAAATCTTGTAGTCTGACAAAATCAACTGCAGGGCCGAGAACATTTGCATCACCTATATGAATCCGATTTCCCCAATTAGATATATCATGTGTATGAAGAGCATATATTTCTGATGCTCCTGGTATTACAACTAGTAATGCAATTATTTTGCTTTTGTCTGGATCTATAAGAATATCTGCTACCTTGCCATGAATTTGGTGATCTATGTCATCTATTATTTCTGTACCAATTGTGTCTGAATAGAGAAGGTGCATTTCAAGGACATACTGTATACTGTCGTAGGTCCGGGGTATAGCTCAGTTGGCTAGAGTGCCTGCTTTGGGAGCAGGAGGCCGCAGGTTCGAGTCCTGCTACCCCGACCATCCTACGCACAGCGTAGGATGTCCTCCGTAGCTTCTGAGCTTTGTGAAAGATATGATTAAACAGAATCGCTGTGCTTCGGATGGCAAGCCATCTAAAGCGAAGGAGGGCTACTTAATTGCTATACAACAATCATGCCAAAAAAATACATAACAACGGCGATTGATTATCCAAATGCTGCACCGCACATGGGGCATGTCCTAGAGAAGGTTCTGGCGGATGTTTGTGCAAGGTGGTTTAGATTAAGTGGGTATGATACAAGGTTCCAGATAGGAACAGATGAACATGGAGTAAAAAATCAAAGGACAGCCGCAAAAGAAGGAGTATCTCCAAAGGAGTTAGTAGATAGAAATGTTCCTTTGTTTAAAGATTTATATGACAAGCTGAATATTTCTTATGACTATTTCGTAAGAACTACAGATCAGGAAGTCCATTTCCCTACAGTCATTGAATTATGGAAAAAATTAAAGGAAGCAGGAATGCTTGAAAAACGTGACTACACAGCTCTTTACTGTAGTGGGTGTGAGAGATTTATTACAAATAAAGAATTAGTAGATGGTAAATGTAGCGATCACCAAAAAGCTCCAGAAGAAGTAACAGAAGAAAATTGGTTCTTTCTTCTAAGTAAAGATTCTAAATGGCTCAAAAAACTTCTTACAGAGAAAAATGGATATGAGATAGTTCCAACATTTAGACGACAAGAAACCTTATCTCTTATAGAACAAGGATTAGAAGATATTTCTTTTTCTCGTCCAAAGTCGAGTCTGGACTGGGGTATTCCAGTTCCAGATGATGAAGATCAAACAATGTATGTATGGTGTGATGCTCTTACTAATTACATATCCCCTCTTGGATATCTTACTAAAAAAGAAGATAAGACATATTGGGACGATGCTGAAGTAACACATGTAATAGGTAAAGACATTGCGCGTTTTCATGCTCTGTATTGGCCTTCTATGCTTAAGAATGCAGGAGTAAAAACTCCAGATAAACTTCTTGTGCATGGATTTCTAACTAGCGAAGGGCAGAAGATGAGTAAGTCCTTAGGTAATGTGGTAGTTCCTTCTGAGGTAGTAGATAAGTATGGAGTTGATCCACTAAGGTTTTATCTTAGCCATGAAGTTCCAGTAGGACGCGATGGTGATTTTTCCTGGGACAGAATGCAAAAAATGTATGATTCAAAACTCAGGAATGACATAGGTAATCTACTTAATCGGGTTCTTGTGCTTATAGGTAAAGATGAGAACAAGGTTAGCGTGCCTGAAAATCCAGAAATCATAGAAGATGCATGGCAGAGATATGAAGAAAAAATGAATAACTTCGAGTTATCTGAAGCTTTGCAAATAGTTTGTTCTTTTGTATCTGCATGTAATGCATATATAGATAAGAAAAAGCCATGGGGACTAGAAGGTGAAGATAAAAGTAGTGTTCTAGGAGTGCTCGTAGAATGCCTTAGGCATATCGGGCTTATGCTTCTTCCATTTGTCCCAGATACAGCGCAGAGAATGAATAATCAGCTCGGTGTACCATATGCAGATAAAATGCTAGAAAATAGCTTTGTAATTGAAGATAAGAAGAATTGGGGCAGTCAGAAGGGTTGGAAGGAGGCAGGGAAGCCAGAGATCTTGTTTAAAGATCTGGAGAAATAGCATGCTTCGACAGCGTCCGCCTTCGGTGGACTTGCTCAGCATGACATACAAATAAATCATGAAAATTAGGTTGAAATCTTGCCTGAGATTCTTAATAATCTTGCCAATCTCGCACTACGTTTTATTATCTTTTCCTTATGAAATCATAAGGTTTGTGCGAGTTGGTAAATAGACCAGAAGGTAGAACCTTCTGGCCATACAGCCCATCATTTTTTCATCCAAGGAAGGGTGATGGGCTTCCGGTTATATATAAAAACCCAAGAAATCCCTACTTGCACAAACTTATATACATTATTATCCTTTACGAGTTCCAAAACGCAATTCAAACTAGGTAAGTTTAGATGAAGCGGAGGAGGGACGAGATAATTATATTTCCCCCAATATTTATGTTTGATCCAATGAATGATCTTGCAGAAGATCCAAATCAAGGGCAAGGACAGGGCGATGATGATGCATCTGATCCTAAGCCAGCTACTCCTAAGCCAGCAGCTTCTGGTGGCGATTCCAAACAGTATGGAGATGAAATTCACTCCATAACCATTCGCGCTAAGCAGAGAACTTTTTATATAGATCTAAAGAAATCTTCAAATGGTAAGTTTTTCAAAGTCTCAGAAAAATCACGTGGAGGTAGAAAAACAACAATTATGTTTGATTCAGAAGATCTTCAGGCTTTCATAGATGCATTTGCAGAAATGAAGGGCAAACTATAAAAACTATTCAAATCTTGATAGTAGAAAGCGGGCCTTATGCAGGCTCGCTTTTTTATTCATGCGCTCTTGCACCTTTGCTACTTCTGTAATCTTTCAAGAAGATACTGATTATAGTAGCTACAGGTACAGCAAGAATTATTCCAAGTATTGGATGAATAGTATCTGGAAAACTCATTCCTATAAGCATTGCAAACATTATAGCTATAGGAGAAAGGCCTACAGCACGTTGCATGATCAAAGGTACCAATAGATTATTTTCACACCACTGAATACCATAATAAACGATGGCAACTATCATAGCTGGAAAGAATCCAAACTGAGCAAGAGCTATGAATATAGAAGGAATTGCGGCAATTATTGGTCCTACAACAGGGATAAACTCAGTAAACGCAGCAAGAACCGCAAGTGTAAGAGCATATGGCATCCGGAGTACCGAGAGCGCTACAAATACCAGCACTCCAATAGCAAGAGAAAGCATAAGCTGCCCACGTATCCATTGCGCAAGCTTATGATGTATCGCATCTGCTTTGCCCTCTGCATATCTTCTGTATCTGTATGGGAAAAATACACGTGTCCATTTGATTATTTTCTCTCTTTCTAATTGAAAAAAGAATGCAAGCACAAGTACAAAAATAAATTTAACAATAAAGCCAACAACCGACTTTCCTACTCCTACAACAAATATCAAAGATCCTTGTGCAGCATTGGTAAGACCTTGTCCAAATTGTTGGATATTTTGGAGAAATCCTCCCTGATAAACATCAGAAAGAACCTGTTTCATAAGATTATTTAGAAATTTATTTATTTCCTCACCTAGGAAAGGAACATAAAAAGATGGATCCTCTAAAAAATTATTTATTGTCTGTGCTGCTTTTATAGACATTTGTTGTATCTGTTCTGCAATTATAGGAATAAGAGATATAACAAGAAACAGAACAACTGCGAGAACAATTACATATACCATAACTATTGAAAGTCCTCGTGGTATCTTTCTTCTTTCGAAAAAATTAACTCCTGGATCGATGATTACTGCCAAAAATATTGCAAGCAGCAATATAAGAACCTTATCTCTTACGAGATAGAGAAAATAAAAGAGTAATGCTACCCCTACTATTGCAAATGTAGCTTTTACTATGCTCGATATAGAGACGTGCATAAGAATTTCATCTTTGGTTTCTTTTTCTTTAATTGGAGTCGTAGAAAAATCCTCTTTCGCTTTTTTGCTAGGCTTAAAATGAGTTTTTGCTGAATCTATAAGCTCATGTGCTTTCTTTCCAAAAATCTTGATAGATTTGAATCCAGGGTTTTGATCTTTTTTCTTTGCAGACATGGGAGGGATATTACCAAAGGATTGACGGGAAGCAAAGGATACAATCTTTTTCTGCTTGTTTAGAAAGTTCGAATTAATATCCTTCGAGATGATCTCGCTGTGTCATCCTGAGGAGCTCGAAGCGCAGCGTAGAGCATCTCGAAGGATAAACAGCGAGATCTCCTCAGGATGACACATTAATTCGAACTTTCTAATCCATCAACTACGTTGTATGAATAACAAACTATGTCAGTAATCTAACAATCGTGTCTACTATCAAATAAGAAAACACAATAACTGCAAAACCAATTATTCTTCCTATGATTTCTTTTTTACCTGCCTCTGTTCCAGCTTGAGTAACTGAACCTATTATATATTTGTATCCTGCCATCATAATTCCAAAGACGAAGAACCCTCCTGCAATAGCAAGAAGTAGTTGTATGAGATATGCGATATACAGTGGTATACATGAAAAATTAAGTTCTCCAGTTGTAAAATTACAACTCGCAGAAAGCTGTCCAGAAGCTGGAATAAGAGATTGTGCATGTACAGTTCGTACAAAAAGTTCAAGTAGATGCTGCATCGAAGTGAATACTACCATAAAATCTAGATATGTTTGACTGGAAGAATTATAGGAAGCCTATTCTTGCTCTTGCGCCTATGGCAGGAGTCACTGATATATCTTTCAGGCAATTTGTAAAAAGCATATGTCCAGAGGTAATAGTTTTCACTGAGCTTATAAGTACAAATGCGCTACTTTTCAAATCAGAAAAAACGCACAAGATGCTGGAATTTGACCCTAAACTGGAAAGACCTTTTATAGTTCAGGTATTCGGTGCAGACAAAGAAAGCTTTATATATTCATGTAAGCGTATAGAGGAGCTTGGAGCAGATGGAATAGATATAAATATGGGATGTCCTGCAGCTAAGATAGTTTCATCCTGTTATGGCTCTGCACTTATGAGAAAGCCGGAACTGGCAGCTGATCTGGTAAAAATTGCTACTGACTCTGTTTCTATACCAGTAAGCGTAAAGACTAGGCTTGGATGGGACAACTCAGACGATTTGATTACATTTGGTAAAAGGCTGGAAGATGCAGGTGCATCTACCCTCAGTATTCATGGAAGAACATATGCACAGAAATTTAATGGAAAAGCAGATTGGGATCCTATTTATAAACTAAAAGAAGAAGTATCTATACCTGTTATAGGTAATGGAGATATTCATACTCTAGAAGATGCAAAAAATAAGCTTAAGAATCTAGATGGAATAATGGTAGGGCGTGCTGCTATGGGAAATCCTTGGCTACTTAAAGAGATATGTAGTTTTTATGGAAGTAATAAAGATTACAAAAGTTTTAGAAATATTTATAAATGTTTTAAAAATTATATAGGTTGTAGAGGTTGTAATGATGATAAAAAGATATCTTTTGAAGATATAAAATCTGCGATCATCACTCACTGCGAAATAGCAATACGACACAAAGGCGAGGAGCGTGGTATACGAGAAATGCGTAAACATTTCTGTGCATATATTCGTGGTTTTCCGGGGGCTAAGGAGCTTAGATTGCGATTAATGAACTCTGAGACTTTAAGCGATGTAAAAGAAATTTTACGCAAATTCGCTTGCACAAGCGGAAAACAGGGGTAGGATTTGGATCCTAATTATACTTCCAAATAATGATTATGAGTAAAGCAGAAGTGCAAAATGTAGATGATGCAGATGTCGATTCTTCGCCAGAAGACAAACCCGAAGAGTTTGTTTTGACATGCAAGAGAGATATTAAGGAGGATGAGCTAGGCAATATTTTAGCTATGGCTAAGGGGGAAAGATGTACAGGCATTAAGAATCTTGATGCAAGAAGAATTCAAATTACAGGCACCTCTAAAAGAATAAGAACACTAATAGAAGTATTGACTACAGGATTTCATATTCCTATTGGAATAGAGAATGATACTCATAGTTGTGAATTATCAGACGAAGAAACTCCAGATATTGAAAGTATTGACGTGCAAGACGATAGAGCTGCACATATGGGCGATTTCAAGGTTACATAAATTGGATTGCTAAAGCCCCAACTTCTTCCTTATCTCGTCAGCCTGTGCAGTCTCTTCTTTCTTTGCGCCTTCTTGAACCATAAGGGACTGAAGATCTCTCCAGTCATCACCATGCTTCTGTTCCAATTTCTGTAATTGCACGAGGTGTTTAGGAGATAGCTCAGAAAACTTCTTTTTCTCTTCTGTAAGTATCTTCTTTAGTTCATCTATCTGGAACTGGCTAAGCTTTGGCATTGCCTGAATAATTCTCCATTTTTCATCACGCATTAGAGAAATACTTCCAGCGAGAAGCCCTAGAAATTCCTGTTCATCGAAATTTGTTTCTGGATGCTCAGGAACCACGATGCTCTCTGTAGTAAGCGATAGAGACATGGATCCAAATCTATAATCACCAACTACTCCAAGAACTCTTATATCTTCGTCATCATATCCATCTGCTTTTAGCTTCTCTGCATCTACTGGCGTGCCTACAGGTGGAGGTGGTTTACCTGAATCTTTTACAGGTGGTTGTCCCCCATCTCCTGTTTGCCCTGCTGCAGGATCTTGTCCTTTAGCTGGTGGAGGCGGAGGAGGTGCAGGTGGAGTTGCAAATACCTGTGTAGGATCTAGCCCTTCTTCTGGTACTGCTTCTCCTGGCCTAGGAGGTGGTGGACCATCTTTTTGTGGCTGCTGTCCGCCTCCGGCTGGAGGTGGAGTTGGTGGATTTCCTGCTGCTTGTGAATCGTCTGGCATAATCTATGTTGAGAATAAAATTGTGTGCATGAGGGCATTGCCCTTCAGAAGCTGAATTTTAGCAGTAGAATTTCGTAATTGCCACAGAAATAAACAGGGTAATGACTATTCTTCCATTCCAGGAGAACCTTCATACTCTTCTAATACTTCCTCTTCTTCTAATGCTTCCTCTTCCATTCCAGAAGACTCTGATGGGAACATGCAAGTGGAATCACATTCATCAGTAGAAAAATTGACACAAGTTCCAAGATTAAGACAATCAGAATCTCCATGACAAGAATCATCAGTATCATCAGTACATCGTTTTCCATTATCACAATCTTCCCCTAACTCTGGAGAAATTATTCCATCTCCACAAACAAATGAATCATCTGTACTTGCATCATTTACAGATTCAATGGCACACGCACTATCACATCCATCACCATTGTCGCTATTCCCATCATCACATTCTTCAATTGATGCTTGAACTATTCCATCTCCACATGTGCCTTCATCACTCCCTATAGATGAAACTTCATCAGCAGTTAGCCCTTCGCAATTTTCATTACACTCATTAGTAGCAAATTGCTCACAAGTACCACCTAAACAAGCAGTAGAATCATTAGTACAATCAGCACCATTATTGCCACCTCCAACACAATGCTTACCATTATCGCAATCTTCATATTCATCATAAACTACTCCATCTCCACATTCCCAAGAGCCTTCTCCTGTAGATGAAACTTCATCATCTGTTAGAGGTGGAGAATTAGGTGGAAAATCAAGAGGCGGAAGAGAATCTGATATATCAGTATCTCCAGCCACATCTGCTTTATTGCTGTCCATATAATCCATTCCAAATACTGCAGCAGCGGCTATAGCTGCGATAACTACTAAGGCTATAAGAATATTTTTGAATGCTTTCATTTTCTATTGGGGGGTAAAATTACTAAATAAATTAAATCCAAATTTGTACCAAATTGTACACTCGCATTTTTAAATAGAATAGTATTCTTTAAAACATTAGTGCATATAAGGCAACACCTGTTGCAACTGCAACGTTTAGAGATTCTTTTTGTCCAAGCATTGGAATTTCGACAACTGCATCACTTGCCTCCAGTAAATCATCGCGTACTCCAGCTATTTCACTTCCTAGTATCAAGCATAGTGGGAACTTTGGTTCGAAGGCAGATATATCTATGCTGCTATCTGTTTGCTCCAGACTTACTATTTGAACCCCCTCTTTTTTCAGATCTTCTATAACTCTCATAGGTTCATCTACGTGTTCCCATGGAACAAATTCATCTGCTCCTAGAGCGGTCTTGGTTATTTCTTTTCGTGGAGGACGCCCTGTATATCCGGTTAGATAAAGTTTCTTTACTCCCATTCCATCACATGTTCGGAATATAGAACCGACATTCCAGAGGGAACGAATGTTGTGGGCGATGACATAGATGTTTTTATTTTGCATATAGCGATTATATCAATTACACCGCTCGCTCGCTTAAGGCGGTATATGCGACGAAATCAGTGTGGGATTGATCATATATTGGTACCCACAATTGATTTCTTACGCAAAATACCGCCTGCTCGCTTGCTACCCTGTATGTCAGCAGCATGTCATAACCTCCAAAACAGATGCATGCGGATTACCAAAAATTTCTTGCAGCTTTGGATCATTTAGATCATCTTTGCTTACATTATTAATTGAGTAACAAACACCAGTCTCGCTACCCTTTCCTAAGCTTTCTGCATTCATATCTGGTTCATCACGCCTAATTAGAGAAACATCAGAAATAGGATTATCTGTAGGTTCCATAGTTTTTTTACTATTATCCCATTCATACCATTTAGATTCTTTGTCAGATTTTCTGATGTAGGCAATTTCTTTATTCGGATTAAAAATAGATATGGTTGTAAGAATATCTTCTGCACTTTTATTTTTTAGTGACATATATCTAAACTGCTTGAGTTCAAGATTCGAGCTAATTCTTTTGGCTGCTTGTTCTACAGTGCGTTCTTCGTTATTTACAATGATAGTTTCTATGAATATTTCCAAATTGCTTGGTGCTCGCTTTGCGATGTTTGGCCCTTCGACTTCGCTTGTTCGCTGAGGCGAACTAGCTTCGCTCAGGATGACATGATTTCCCTCAATCCATCTCTTTATTGACTCAAAATAAACATCTCCATCAACCGTGCGTTCAGCATGCGGCATCATCGCGACCACGTTACCTGCTGGATTACATATGCCGGCAATTGCATCAGTAGATCCATTTGGAGTAACTGGAGAATCTGCAGAAACATTTCCTTCAGCATCACAATATCTAAATGCTATTTGATCATTCTTTTCTAGTTCAGATATTAGATCTGGATCTTTTGTAATAAATCTTCCCTCCCCGTGAGCTATAGGAATCCTCATATTGCCATTCCAATCAGAAGCAGCACATCTATCTCGATTACACGCTGGGGTTATATATATCCATTCGTTTAAAAATCCTGGTGAATGCCAATTATCTTTTTCTTTTATAGCATTCCTAGCTAAGCTCATTCTTAGCTTATCCCCTACTGGAACTAATCCACTTTCTACAAGTACTTGAGCTCCATTACAGTGTCCTATTATTACTTTGCCTTTTGCAGATTCTTCATGCAAAAAATCAAACAATGGATCTCTTCCTGCTACCATTCCTGCTCTACCACGATCTTCATATGAGAATCCTGCACCTATAAAATAGCCATCTACTTCTTTTAGCTTCTCTTTCGAATCATTCCACCTAAAAACAAAAGCATCGAATCCATTCCTCCAAAAACATCGCAAGTTCTCCGTTTCTCCGTTTGATCCTGGAAAAGAGATAATTGCAATCTTTGGCTTACTCATATCAGGATATTAACATAGATTTAATTCTATTAAATCAAAATAATCTGACGATTAATTATTCCCGTATACTAGTATACGGGAATAATTGAATAACAAACTTTTGTGTATTGCTAGTCTTTGAATTTCTTGAAATACCCATATACCGGTATATGGGGATATGTTTTATTTTGTAAATTTTAATTACAAGAACTATTCCATAATCCCTGGATTTCTTTTTATCATTCTCTTGAATACAAATGGGAATGTTATCGTAGTAATTATTGTCATAAAGACAATTGCAGAATATAGGTCTCTATTTATAAGGCCATGTGCCAAAGCAAAGTTTGCAAGAACAAGTTCTATAACTCCTCTGGAATTCATCCCCCACCCTATTAGATGAAGCTGTTTAGTTTTTAGATTAACAAATGGTTTTGTGATAAATACTCCTAGAATTTTTCCTATGATTGCTGCTACAAGTATGAGAAGTGCAAAAGATGGATCTTTTATAATAGCTAAAAAGTCAAAATTGATTCCTGTGTATATGAAAAAGAATGGAAGAATAAAAGCAAAAGCAAATACAGATAAATGATTTATCTCTTCTTTTTTACTTGTTTTACACATAAAGGAATTCTGCAGAATCACTCCTGCGATAAATGCACCAAGTATTGATCCTAATCCTACAAGTTGTGTGCTAATAGCAAGTATGAGTCCTATTAGTAAAACCACATTGAATAAAGATGCTTCCTTATGCTCTTTTTCTATGGCACGTATAATTTTTGGTATTAGAAGGAATGCAAGAATAATTGCAGTCACCATGCCTATAATTTTTAAAGGTATTAGATCTATATTTACGTTTTTGCCATCAATGAATATTAGAATTCCTGAAAAGAAAAGTATTCCTAGTAAATCATCTATTATTCCTGCTCCTAGTAAAATGCTTCCAACTTTTGTTTTTATTTTCTTTAAATCAATAAGAAGTGCAGCTGTTATTCCTTCTGCACTTATTGCAAGACTAGCTCCAACTATACTTGCTGTAAGTGCTCCGTACCCCAAGAAAAGAACAAGTAAATAACCTATCGTAAATGGAACTATAAAACCAAATAGGGCGATTATCGTAGATTCGTATTTATTGGATAAGAATTTTTTAATATCAACTTCGAATCCTGTAAGCAGCATAAGAAAAATTATTCCAAGCTCTGAAAAGATTTCTATCACATGTATAGAGCTTTCTGTAAAAAGAAATGTTCTGATTAATGGGATACCAAGTATAAGACCTATGATCAGCTGTCCTATTACACGCGAATGTCCGAATCTTTGAGCTATCTCTGCACCGATAAAGGCAATAAATAGAGCCGACGTTATTCCGAATAAATCATTCATGAATCTATATATTATAGCTCAAAATTGGCTTTTTTGCATGCTAGTAGTAGAATGCTAGTTTTCACCTGCTCTTTCACATTACTGCAGGTAAGCATGTGCTCCCTTGTAGGGAGCACGTGTCCTGCCTGCACTCGGAGCAGTTCTGAATGGAGGTGCCGCATGTTGTTCATTGGATGGTTCAGAGATTTAGCAGGTGACATTGTTCGCCTGCCCTCAGCTTTGAAGACGGTGAACAAGAGCCCCGAAAGAGGTGGAGTTACAATGGCAAATGTAATAGCCGCATTTGTCGTAATTCTGATCGGGGTTGGCTGTTATCTAATGTGGAGCGAACAGATTTTTTGGATCGTGGGTTTCACGATCGCTGGAGCAATCCTTGCCCTCTTCAATACTGGAGAAGGCATGGGTACATTTATTAGGTTTACGGTGATTATTGCCACATGTTATGCGGCATCTTTTCCAATTGAGTTTATCGTAACGCTCTTCACATCTATGGAAATGACTATGAAGTTAAACTTCGTGAAAGGCACATCAGCAATGATACTGCTGATTACCGCTAGTGCCATGGGTGTTGAAGAGTGGATGAAGGACAATCTATTTTGATCCACTAGTAGAGAACTTGTTTCGAGATTGGTAGGACACGAAAGTGGTAGCGGTGTATCAAACATTCGCTGCCACTTTTTAGTTGAGGAACTCACTTCGGATTTCACTTATTGCTGCCCCGCACCAGAACTCCGCTTCGCTCCGTTCGGTGCAGGGCAAAGGATCTTCGGCTTCGTCCTTCGCCCTGCGGGCTTGGACTCAGCTCGAATTCACCTTTGGTGCCGACGGAGAGATTTGAACTCTCACGGGGTTGCCCCCACACGCTTCTGAAGCGTGCGCGTCTACCAGTTCCGCCACATCGGCTTACTAACACACATATTAGTTGTATTTATGCTAATCTTCCATATAAATATGCATTACATACGAAAAGTACCAATTCAAAAGATTTGTGAGACAGCAGTCATTTCACTTCTAGTGTTCGCGATAATATGGAAAGGTGGAAAAACACTGGAGACTACCTGGCTACTTCTTCTGGTTTCTAGCCTATGTATCCTAATTCAAAATTGGATACTGTCTTCTAAAAAAACAAAATCAAGACATGGTGAAAGCAAAAACAATTTACATACAGAAATTATAATCTTGTTATCTATCTTTATAACATGGACAGTATTAAGTTATTTATTTTCGAAAACTCAAAATTATGGATTGGACGAAGTGCTTAGAACGGGAGGATTAGGACTTATTTTAATTTGGTATATAAATAGAACATCAGAAGACGATGATCAAAATATAGATTCGTTTGAAAATAGTTTTATAAAATGGTTTGCAGGCATAGCTGCGCTTGTTTGCTTGATTGGAATGATTGTTTATATTTTTCAACCAGTAAATAGATTTGTTGGAACTTTTTTCGATCATAGATTCCATACTGACTATTGGCCAAATGCATACGCTCAGTTTCTATTACTCTCTTGGCCTATAGCATTATATGTCAGTTCTTTATCTGAAAATAAAAACAAGAAGAATAAGTATTTTGAAAAAATAAAAATCTCAATACATCCATTTCTATATTCAGTGTATAAATTGATACGTCCATTTTTGAAATATGTGCCAACAGGACTTATTCTTGGATGTTTACTCCTCACATATTCCAGAGGTGCATTTATTGCTTTTTTTGGGCAAATATTTTTACTTTCTATACTTATTCTGGGACATAGAGGATCACGAAAAAGGCTAAATAAACCGCTTACTCATATAGCGTTGGGTCTTGTATTTGGATTTGTATTATTTGTAGGAATAAACGAATTACGATCAGTAGTTCATCCTGTTCAATCTATTTCTCAGAAAGTAACTTTTACTGCTCCAGAAGGTAAATCTTCAGTCTCTGAAAGATCTTCTTTTTGGAAACATTCACTTATTATGACAGCGGATAAGCCAATATTTGGCTGGGGGCCATATAGCTTTAGATTCGTTCATCCAAGATATCAGGAGCATGTTCTAGCTACATCTGATCATCCACATAATGTTTTTCTAAAATTAAGCTCAGAGAGAGGAATAATTGCCGCAATGATATTTGCACTACTTCTTTTTATGGCATTAAAACCAGGCATAGAGACTTCCATAAAAGGGAAAAGATTTACAGTAGAAGATCATGCACGACTAGGATATCCCCTTGTAGTAACAGCGATATCTGGAGTCATCGCTCATAATCTAATAGATTACAACTTACAGTTTGTAGGGATATCTTTGCCGTTTTGGATATTAATTGCCATTCTTATAAAAAGAGCAAAATTTAATAAACCACTTTTTATAAAGAAAAATATAAAAATTCGTCTATCCACTATTACATCGGCAATGGCGCTTATGCTTTTATTTGTTGCAACACATGAAGCAGTATTTCTTTTGACATCTTCTTTTGGAAGACATGCAGAGGCATCAGGAAATACAGATAAAGCAATAGCTTGGTATGAAATTTCGGAAAATGAATTATTTACTAGAGACATGCGTCTTAGCCAGATTCATATTCACATAAAAAATAAAGATTTTGAATTAGCCATTTTGGCATTAGATAATTACATGAAAAGAAACAATCAAGATGCACGTGCATGGAAATTAAAAGGAGAAATACATTTATTGAAAAATGAATTTGATAGTGCAATAAATGCTTTTGATCAGGCGTTTGAATATGGAGGCTGGAATGACTTAGGCATAAGCAGAGGAATGCTTGAAGCACTGTTTGCAAAGACATTTACACAGCCAACTACAGATGCTGCAGCAGATAGTAAAAATTTGTCTCTGCATCCAAAAATTGCAGAAATTGCTCCAAAGGTAGAAACTCGCGTGAGAGAGTTTACAAGAGCAATAGAAAGCAATATTCATTTTGTAGCGCTCTCTCCAAATCCAGAAGATGCAATAAAAATACTTATAACTCTATCCGTATTATTTCCTGATAATGCAGATGAATATCATTTGCTTATGGAGAAGATTGAAAAGAAAGCAAAAGAAGAAAGAGGAAAAATCAAATCAAGGAATCCTGGATGGCTTTGGTAACAAAGTTATTTTAATAAATTAATTTCTAAGTTGGTTAGTGATTAGAAATCATAATTTACATATGTAAAATATCTTTATTATAAATAAAGAGTATAGTGACTGGTTGGGTATGCATATGAAAATAAAACTTGGGCTATTTATATTTATTCCATTCATTTTATCAGCTTGTTTAGAGGCTTCTGTTTTAAATGAAAAAAGTTTAGACGCAGAATCAGATACTCCTCGTGCAATTGTTTGGTCTAGTGCAGCAAGATTAAAATCTGTAGATGATAGATTTGGAAATGGATTTGCAGAAGCAAACTATGATGGAGAGAATTATACTCTCTCTATGAGAGTAAGCTTACCCCCTCTTACAAGTGGTAAATATGTAGGTTGGCTTATGAAAAAAGATCCTCCAACTGCAGTGTTGCTTGGAACTATGGAAAATATCAATGGGCCAAATTCTTATTCACTTAAATACAGCACTATCACAGATTTAAGTGATCATGATCAAGTTCTCATTACAAATGAGCCAAAAGACGATAAAGATTCCCTTCCCGGGGAACATATTCTCGAGGGAATGATGAAAATAGCACATTAAAAGGGCTAGAATGTAGATAATGAAAATATTAGTCTCAATGTCTGGAGGCGTGGATTCTACTGTTACTGCTTGTTTGCTTAAGGAGCAGGGACATGAAGTTATAGGGGCGCATTTTCAGGTTTGGGAAGATCCTCTTGCTCCGTCACTTGCCCACCTACTACCTAGTAAATGTTGTACAGAACAAGGTAGATCGAGAATAAGAAAAATAGCAGAAGATTATAATATTCCATTATATGAAGTAGATGTATCTGATGAATTCAAATGCAACGTAGTAGATAAGTTTCTAGAGGAATATAAAGCGGGTCTTACGCCTAATCCATGCGTGAGATGTAATAGAGAAATGAAGCATGCAAAATTAGGTGAGCTTGCAAATGAGCTTGGTTGTGAAAGAGTTGCCACAGGACATTATGCGAGAGTTAAAAATGACATCAAGAATGATCGCGTAATGCTGCTAGAAGCTTCTGATAAAACAAAAGACCAGAGTTATTACCTTTATAGACTTTCACAGCAACAGCTGGCTCACACCATGTTTCCACTCGGCGAACTTAAAAAGTCTGAAGTATTTAAACTCGCTAAGAAATTTAATATTCCTATTCCAGAGCACTACCAAGAAAGTCAGGATATTTGTTTTTTCCCAGATGCAGATGTACATGACTTTTTAGATAGATATATAGAAAGTTCCTCTGGAGACATAGTAGATACAAGTGGAAAAATATTAGGCAAACATAAAGGCTTGCATCATTACACAGAGGGGCAAAGACGAGGTTTAGATATTGGTGGCCTAAAAGAACCTCTGCATGTTGTACATAAAGATATCGAAGCAAATATTCTGATTGTCGGATCAAAATCCGAATCTAAGAAATCAGAGCTGATTGCGAGTGACATTAATTGGGTTAGCTTCGTGCCAGATGCAAATAAAGAATATAGATACAGCGCTCGCATTCATTCATTGGGAAATCTGAGAAGTGGATCTATGACGTATTCTGGAGATAAGCTCGAATTTATATTCGATGAAGCTCAAATAGGCGTTTCTCCTGGACAGTCTGTTGTGATTTATGATGAAGAGGTTTTGGTTGGAGGTGGGGTTATATTAAGCAGCTAATGCTTTTGCTGCACTTTCCACCTCATTTTTCGACCCAACTATAAACTGTGTCCTCTGATCTACAGCTTCTAAAGGTATATCTAGAATGCTTTGTTTTCCGTCACTAGAGACACCTCCTGCTTCTTCTACTAGGAATGCAAATGGGCCACATTCAAATGCGAGCCTTAGCTTTCCATTTGGATATTTAGCTCCACCAATGTTACAGAAAATTCCGTTTCCTTTGCTAAGGATATGATGCACATCTGGAACCATGCATCCTGAGTATCTAAGAGTCTTTTTCTCATCTATCCATTTCATTATCAGATCTTTGTATGGCTTGTTTTCTGATGCTGCAGATATATTTCCTGGAGAATATGTTTTGGCTTCGTCCCCTACTCCAAGGAATTCTCTATCTAGTACAAATTCACCTACATCATTTAGAACAAATTCATGTACGCCTTTCCCATTGCCCAGAGAATAAGTAAGTGTGGTTCTAGGACCATAAAGAATATATAAGGCTGCAACTTGTTCACGAGGCTTCTTGCCAAGAATTTTATTGCCTTCATATATCCCTACTATCGTTCCTATGGCAAAGTTCTTATCCACAAGTGAAGATCCATCTAGTGGATCAAACACTACCGCATATGGGCCATCTGGATTTAGTTCTATTATCTCTCCTTCTTCCTCGGAAGCAAAACAGCTTACAAGTTCATTTTCACACAAGTGTTGTTCTAGTATTTGATTACTAAGAACATCCATTTCTACTTGATCTTCATCAAATTGATTAGATGTTCCAGCTTTACCTAGCTTTCCATGCCAGAGCCCACGCACTATGTATTTCGAAGCACGAGCTATATCTACTACCAGATGTCTTAGGTGATCTGGAGCATCAGCTTTTCTAAGGTGGAAATTTAGAGAGACCGTTGATGGTGTTTGGCAGTTGGACATGGCTTGATTATATACGAAATCCTCAAGGAATTTTAAATTTTAAATTATAAATTTTAAAACAATTTTCAATTACTCAATTTACAAGTTACAAAAAACTAGTGTCATCCTGAGGAGGCTTTGCTGTTATCCTTCGAGACGTACTTCGTTTCGCTCAGTACTCCTCAGGATGACACAGCAAAACCGTCTCGAAGGATGATTCGAATATTTATTCATTTGGTCATTATTTTAAAATTTAGCATTTAAAATTTTCTCCGATCAAGTTGTCTTAAGTTTTTATAATTACTTCAGTAGTCCCCCCACCCTAACTACCATCTCCGTCAACCTCATAGCATATCCCCATTCGTTGTCATACCAGCTGAGTATCTGTACAGCAGTTCCATCTACTACTTCTGTAGATAGTCCATCTACAATCGAGGAATGTGAGTCAGTTTTGAAATCTATAGAAACAAGTGGTTCCATGCATACATTAAGCACTCCATTCATTCTATCATTAGATGCTTTGGTAAGTGCTTCATTTATCCCCTCTTTCGTAGTTGATTTATTTATTTCCAGTGACATATATGCAAGTGAAACTGTAGGAAGAGGAACACGTAGAGCTATACCGTTTAGCTTTCCCTTAAGATGAGGAAAAATCACTCCACATGCTTTTACAGCACCAGTAGAAGTTGGAATTATGGATAATGTCGCACTACGAGTTCTTCGCAAATCGTCTCCTTTGTTATCTAGTAAATTCTGTGATGCAGTATATGCATGCACAGAACCAACAAGGCCATGCTTCACTCCAAATGTCTCATCAATAACTTTTATAACAGGCGCAATACAGTTTGTAGTACATGATGCATTTGAAATGATATCCATATCAGCAGTCAGCCCATCGTCATTTACTCCTTTTACAAAAGTAGGTGAATCATCTTTCATAGGAGCAGATACAACTACACGCTTAGCGCCAGCCTCTATGTGAGGTAGAGCTTTTTCTCGTGAACGAAATTTTCCCGTTGATTCTACGACTACGTCTACTTCTAATTCTTTCCATGGAAGCTTGCCTGGATCTTTTTCTTTTAAAACTTTTACCTCTTTTCCATTCACAAAAATAGCATCTTCCCCTTTTATTTCTATATCAGCATTCAGACGTCCATGCAGAGAATCGTATTGCAGTAGATATGCACGCATTTCCGAAGTAGATGATGCATTTATAGCAACTACTTCTACCTCATCAGAAAAACGTTCAATGAACTGACGATGGACATTTCGACCTATTCTTCCGTATCCATTTATTGCAACTTTAATCATGGATCGAATTTAGCACAGACTTAAAAACATGTCATCCCGCTTGCCTTTCTTGTACTCCGCTCGCGTGCTTAAGGCGGTATATGCGACGAAATCGACGTAACCCATCACCGTTTATTACTTATCAGAGGTTTCGGATCGATTTCTTACGCAAAATACCGCCTGCACGCTTGCTATCTGTACACCTAAAATGTCTAAAGTGCTTATCCAATTACCCCCACAATCACTCCCAAGAATGCAAAAAAGCCGCCAAGAATCCAAAGCCTCATAGTTACTTTGCTTTCTCCCCATCCCAGAGCCTCAAAATGATGGTGGATGGGAGCTGCCTTAAATACCTTTTTTCCATTTCGAAATTTCTTACTAAGAAGCTGAATAATTACAGAAAGCATTTCTACCACAAAAATTATTCCTATAATTGGTAGTACCAGCACTTGGTCTATCATCATAGCTATAACTGCAAGAGTCCCTCCTAATGCTAGAGATCCAGTATCTCCCATAAAGAAAAGTGCAGGAGGAACATTGTTCCACAAAAAAGCAGATACAGCTGCTACTAGAATTCCACAGAATCCTGCCAAGATATAAAGACCTTCCAAATATGCCAAAGTACCAAATGCTATAAAAGAAATAACAAGCAATCCTCCCGCAAGTCCATCAAGTCCATCTGTAAAATTTACTGCATTTGCAGTTCCCATTAGTACAAATATAAATAACGGTATATACCAGCCATTTATATAGAAATCACCGTAGAAAGGTAGATGCACAGTGTCATACGCTAGTCTGAAATGAAACCATAGTGCACCTAGGAGGCCAACTAAAAATAACGAAAGAATCTTTGGTAATACATCTATCCCCCCTTTCTTTTTTCCAAACCCCAGAACACTCCAGTAATCATCTACGGCCCCAAGTATTCCTAGCGTAACCAATGTAAAAAGAGGTAAATAAACCTGTCCTCTCTGTAGTAGAGAATGTTCTACAACTCCTATGTAAGAAAGAATTCTAGAAAAAACTACAGTAAAAAGGATAGATCCCCATATAAGCAATCCTCCCATTGTAGGAGTCCCTTTCTTTTTTTGGTGAAAATGTCTGAATATACTTGCATCGTTTCCATCAACAGATTCTACTCGAAGTTGTTTACCAATTTTATTCTTTTTAAGAAATTGTACAAAGCATGGAGTAATAAATATTCCTATCAAGAAAGTGAGAGCAGAATACACAAGTATAGATGCTAACGAAATTTCCGGACGTACAGGTATAAAGTCATTTATTATCATATCTTTTGTAATTATAGCGTATTAATTATTGGCCCTAATTCGAAGCATGTACTTTGTCTACATCGTAAAACCTCATTTGCTCTTTCTTGAACATCATCTCTATGCGTCCTGTAGGTCCATTTCTGTGTTTTCTGATGTATAAATCAGTCATTCCAGGACGATCTGAGTCTTCTTCGTACATATCTTCTCTGTACATCATAAGAACCACATCAGCATCTTGTTCTATAGATCCTGATTCACGCAGGTCAGAGAGCTGAGGAATATTACCTGGACGACTTTCAACTGCACGAGAAAGTTGTGATAAGGCCATTATAGGAATATGTAATTCTCTACCAAGAGCTTTAAGGGATCTAGATATTTCAGAAATTTCTTGTACACGATTACCTGCATAATATTTCGATCCAGTACTCATAAGTTGAAGATAATCAACTATGATTAGATCAAGTCCATACTCCATTTGTAATCTTCTCGCCTTTGCGCGAAGCTCGGGAATGGTAGAAGAAACAGTATCATCTATAAATAGATTGGCCTTATTTAGCTCATCCATAATAGGGCCCATTCTTTGGAAATCAGAATCCTCTAATTTACCCTTTTGAAGTTTCCAACTATCTACACCCATCATTGCTGCAAATAAACGATCTACCAATTGTTCTTTGCTCATTTCTAATGAAAATATTCCAACTGTCTTTCCAGATTTTATAGCTGCATTTTGAGCAATATTTAGAGCAAGACTAGTTTTACCCATTCCAGGTCTTGCAGCTACGATGATTAAATCACTTGGCTGAAGTCCCGATAATCTAGTATCCAATGAATGGAATCCTGTAGGAACACCTTTCGTAGATTCTTCATCTTTATCTGTATGCATCTGTGCAAATTTCTCATATCTAGAATTCAGTACATCTTTTATATGAATAAATTTATCTTTCAAAAAAGTCTGAGTGATTGCAAAAACATTTTTCTCTGCTTTTTCTAAAAGTTCTTCTATAGCAATATCTTCATCATAACCAAGGCCTGCTATTTCTTGTCCTGCCATTATCATCTTTCTAAGCGTTGCCTTTTTCTTAACTATATGAGCGTATTGAATAATATTTGCAGAAGTAGGAACTTTTGTCGTTATTTCTGCAATATATGCACTTCCCCCAGCAGCATCTATCTTATTTGAATCTGATAGCTCAGTAGTTACAGTAATTAGATCTATTGGCCTATGGCTGCTATAGATCTTATCTATTGCAGTATAGATTTCTCTATGAACTGGATCATAGAAATCACTAGGTTTCAGAATATCTGCAATTTTAATGATGCTATCCCCATCCATAAGTAATGCTCCTATAACACTCTGTTCCGCATCTGTACTATGAGGTTGTGTTTTCAGCCTATTTTGTGAGCTTGCAACCGCTTGCATTGGGCTATGGATACTAGCACTCGATCTTTAGATTTGGAAGCATAATCACACCTGCTCAGATTTTGCTCTTATTTCTTTTTCTATCTTGAGCGTAATCTTTGGATTATCTGTTAGATATTTCTTGGCATTTTCCCTTCCTTGTCCGAGCTTTTCTTCTTCATATCCGAAGAATGCTCCAGCTTTGCTGATAATTCCGTATTTAACACCCAGATCCAAAATATCTCCTTCCCAAACTATTCCTCTGTTGTAAACAACATCAAATTCGGCCTCTCTGAATGGAGGAGCTACTTTGTTCTTCACTACTTTTACACGCACACGATTTCCGACTATTTCATCACCAATTTCTGTCTTATCAGATATCTTTCCTATTCTTCGTACATCTAGTCTTACAGAAGAATAAAATTTGAGAGCATTGCCTCCAGGCGTTGTTTCTGGATTGCCAAACATTACTCCTATCTTCATGCGGAGCTGATTTATAAATAATACAGAACAACTCGATTTTGCGACTATTGCAGTAAGCTTGCGAAGGGCTTGGCTCATTAGCCTTGCCTGCAAGCCCATATGTGTATCCCCCATCATTCCATCTATCTCTGCTCTAGGAGTAAGTGCTGCAACTGAATCTATAACTATTAAGTCCACACCTCCTGACCTAACCAGCTTTTCAGTAATTTCCAGTGCAGATTCGCCGTCGTCTGGCTGAGAAACAAGTAGATTGCTTACATCTACTCCTATCTTTTTGGCATATTGAACATCTAGTGCATGCTCTGCATCTATAAATGCTGCCTGTCCTCCTTTTTTCTGGAGCTGTGCAACCATGTGCAATGCAAGAGTAGTTTTTCCAGATGACTCTGGGCCATACACTTCTATTATTCTGCCTTTTGGAACACCTCCTCCAAGTGCAATATCTAGAGATAGTGATCCAGATGGGAATCTTTCTATTTGTACATGTGAATTTTCTCCCATTTTCATAATGGCACCAACTCCAAATTGTTTTTCTATATCTTCTATTGCCGCTTTCATAGTTTGCTCTTTTGATTGAGAAGAATTTGCAACCTTTGTCTGTATGGCAGTTTTTTGTGATCGTTTTGTTGTCATAATAATTATTTTGTAAGTAGTTATAGTGATATAAAGTGATATTTTATATTTGTTCACTTAGATGTATTTGCCTAAGAGCTCATGCAACGAGAGTAAAAGACGATTTAACTAAGTGAACAAACGTACACCATAGTACACCACAAAAATTCTCTTTCAAGAAATTAAAGTTGCCAAAACTTCAAAGCTGAGAGCTAATATTATTTCTTGCCCGGCAGATACTTATCTCTAGGGTCTGTGATCCTTTTCTTTTTTATGATTTTATAATTTTTCCTTTTAAACCACCAGGCTTGGAACACAACATATATAAAAAGTGTAATCCCCCATGTCATCAATAAGCCTCTCATTGCAAAGAATTGAATCTCTTCTACTCTGCAAATAACTAGAAATATTCCAACGAATGCAAACAATCTCATTTTTCCTGCCCAGCCTTTTGTAAGCTTTTTGGTTACAGAGCTATCCATGCCCTTTCTCCATTTGGAAACCGCAAGAGATCCAACTATCAAAACTACACATATAGAAATGACAGCTAAGGCCTTTAGGCTTATATAGTGTGCATTGCCAGGATTTGGATATAACCAGTAGTCAATCATTATTTTTCCATGGAAATCTCTTCTTTTTCTTCTGCCTCTATCTTATCTGTCAAATTTTCTTTTTCCACTTTTTTATGCTCATATTTAGACTTTTCTACAATATCTGATTCAGGTGTATCCAAAGTAGGAAGATTTTTCAGTATCTCTTCTAGTGTCTTTTCCATATTTCTGTCACTTAGTGTTCTGGAAGGTCTTACGAGAAGGTATGCAAAAATGCCAACAACAGGCATTGCTGCAGCAGTCAAAATACATGCAATCTGATAAACAATTGAGTTTGTTCTTTTCAGGATATCTCTAGTGATTAGAAATACTACAAATACATGTACAACAGCTAATGCTGTCATAGAGTACTGCAACGCCTTCAGCGCAGGATTATCTGCAAAAAGTCCTGCAAAATAATTCCCAGAAGGAAGTAAAGCCATTAATGATTCTGATATTTCCATCGGTGAACGACAACGTACACAATAGTGACGAGTACTGCAAGGACAGCAAGAAATTGACTAAATCTCCATTCAAATGAGATTATCGATATATAGGGTCTTATGAGTAAATAAACCATGGTAGCCATCCCAACTAACATGCTATTAAACATAGAATATTTATTCGAAATTTTCTTTTCCATAACCGCAATAGTTCCAAGGCTTACAAAAAGTAATCCCAAAAATGCGAAATCAATTAGTTTTGCAAAAACAGTTATGGCAAAGTCCCCTCTATAGAAATCTAAAAATATTACACCAATACACGAAAGCACTATTCCAACTAATGTAATTATTCCAGATCTCGATGTGTGAATCTGAACATTGCTTGCTTTTGATCCAAACATTTTATAAAACCTTGCAGGAAGTACATTTAATTGTTTTCTCTTTCTCATATGAAAGAGTAAAAAAGAAAGACCAAAAAACCATAAGGCATAATATATCTGTACAGGATGTATAGGCACTGTGTACCTCACACCTATAGATTCCATAGTAATCCCCCAGAATCTATTTGTAGGCTTTCCGTACGAAACTGCACCCATAAATCTTCCTATCCAATCAAAGGCTATTATTATGATTGCAGAAGGCACATATATATCCATCCAACGAAGAAACTGAGCTCTCTGTCTCCAGGTATAAATTGAAAGTGCAATACCAATTCCTATAAGTCCTCCTGTTACGCTAAAGGCTCCATCCCAAACTATCAAAGTTTTTATAGGCTCTTGTGTATATACGTGATACAAAAGAAGCATTCCAAGAAGTCTTCCTCCTATAAGGAAAGACATTATAAATACCCATCCTTTTTTTAGAAACAAAATAATTCTAAGACCTTCTCTATTTGCAAGACGTAAAAATATATCTGATCCCAAAATTATTCCTATAAGAAGAAACAGAATATGTGAACGAAGTAGGAGTGGGCCGAACTGGAAAATTTCAAACATTTAGCCCTATAAGGATAAAGGCAAAAAGCAAAAGGTAAAAGTCAAAAGAACAAGATAAAAGCAAAAAGAATGTCATGCTGAGCCGTACTGAGCGAGTAGAACTGGAAGCAGAGTGAGCTTGCGAACGAAGCTTCAGTTCTAGGAGACGAAGTACGTGTCGAAGTATGTTAACAATCCGGATACTTCCCACCAGAATCTACTCTATAGAGCATAGTTACCATCTCTGCTCTATTTACAGGATCATGAGGTCGAACTTTCCTAGTTCCATCATCCCCTTTTAGTATGCAGTTATCTGCAGCAGCCTGAATTGCATCCGAAAACCAACTACCTGCTGGGTTATCAGAAAATGCTGGAGCTTTACCCAATCTCTTCTTTCCAAATGCCCTACGAACAATAACTGCAGCTTCTGCACGGCTTATATTTGAATGAGGCCTCACATAGCACTCATTTGCCCTGTTATAACAATCTGAGTCCCCTTTCAGCCATCCTTCTCTACCTGCCTCCTCCATATAACCAAAAAACCAATCTCCCGGAGATACATCCGAGAATCCTGGATTACTTGGTAGCTCATCTATTATTCCACCATTTATTTCTACCACTAGTTTTATAAACTCACTTCTAAGTGCCAAATCTCCTGGTCTGAATTTGGACTTAGATGAATCCAAATAGCCCTGATCTACAAAAGATTCTACCGAGTCATAAAACCAATTACTTGTACCTACATCAGAATAAGTTTTCTCTTCTGCATGTAAAGCTAAAGGTAAAATACATAACGCTAGAATAGAAATAATTTTCTTCATAAAACAATTATGTTTCTATCTTGAAGTATTAGCAAGGCGTTCTCTGAACCTATCTCTGCATTCACGCAAACATATAACTATAACTCTTAAACAACTACTTTCACCTCGTTCATTACAATCACAAGTAGCTGCTTCTGTCATCTTGTCTGTTAAGACAGTTGCTAAATCTGCAATAGATGCATGTTCTACATCTTTAATTTCATCTACTGCCTGATCTATTGCACTTCTCATTCTGGCACTCATACGAAACTTCGGAGATAATTTTATTAAACTTAGCTTTTTCAAGAAATCAGAAAAGCTATCCAGTACTCCATTACTAAATCCTAGCTGACTTAATCGTGCATCAGATCTAACACTATGAACATTACAAAACCTGGTTATAAGATCTGCTAAAAATTCAGGTGTAATTTCAATGGAAACTGAATTTGCAGTTTCGCCTTCTGATGTAGATATTGTATTCATATTTGCAATTAGCGACGAACTCTAGGCTTAGATATCGACAATTACAAGCTATTTGGAGTAATTTATTTCTCTAACATATTTTCTTCTGTTTCCACAACAGACGCACATTGGCTACCCAAGCATTCGCATGGATATTTTTCTTCTATGTCCCATACAGAACAATCACAATCACTATCATTTGAACAACCTACTTGATAACTAATGCTTTTCTTTGGATTTGGAGAATGCTCCCACATTGGACAAGCAACGACGCACTTATTACTTCTACAAAATGCCTGATATGGACAATTTGATTGAATCATATATTCCATTGGCACTCTACAATCTGATGACATATCACAATATTTACCAATCGAACTAGGTATCTCTTCTGTAAAGGTACGATCCCCTGCTCTGCACTGTCTTGGATAGCTTTCCATAGCCGGATTTCCTGCAGCGATGCATTCTTCGAAATTAGTTATTTGTTTTGAGTTGTTGCATGAGGTTAACAAAAACACAGATATTACTAGAATCGTTGTAGTAGTGATTTTCTTTGAAAGTTCAAACATGAGTTTATTCTAACGTAAGTATTTACTTACTAAAAACTCTTCCTAAGAGGTTATTATATGAATGAGGGAGCGCATAGTCTTTGTTAGGTGATGTGAAAAATGCCCACCACGTTTACATCATGCTTATGCACAATAGAAAATCATCAACCAGTGTATCAATTGGAATATCATAATGCTCTGCGCATGGCTTGGCTGTAGCAATTACTGTATTTCTATCTAGGTCATCTTCTAATGAATCCGGCTCAATATTGATTTCATTAGCATTTATAAAGCTGTTAAGTATTTGCGCATTCAGCCACTGATCATGTGTTACTCCACTACTAATCATGTGCATAACCTTTTTATCGAATTTTTCATAATCAAGAGCTAGCGCATTAATTCTTTCTATTGTTTCAAAAGAGTAATGATATGATTCTGGTGATGATTCATTCATGTTTAACATTGTAGCATCGGGCATTTTTCATTTCACCTAACGTTCGCGGTTGGCCGAAGTTTCGTCATGTTAAAATATGTGCTGGAGGCGCTTAACATGGCGAAATTTGGGAGAGGAGGGGCGACTTCATTAACATCATAAAATGGAGCCCCGACGAACCGGCTAAGCGCTGTTAGCTGATGTAACCAAACCATTCACCTTTTCTAGGAAGACTGGCAAACACCACCTTTACCGTTTTCTTTTTTCGCCAAAGTTCAGTCATCCTCAATGTCATCTTCCTCAATGTCATCTTCTTTCATTGCCATCATCAGGAAGCCATCATCAATTTTACCGCCTACAGGACGATTTTGATAATCAGCAAGAGGGCTTGGCTCTTCTGCTCTTTTACTTGATCCATCAATAGCATTTAGTACTGCTGTCCTGCACTCATGTTTCCGTTTCACGATTTTATCACCGCATTATGTGAAAATATGCATGATATGAGAAAGATGAATTTATAGATGTCATGCTATTATATTCACGTAATGCTCAAACAAATCGCAGAGATCACAGGAGAATACGAAGGTTTACAGAAAGAGCTTTCTAATCCAGATATAGTCACAAATCCATCTGAACTTAAGCGCGTCGGAAAAAGAATTTCTGAGATAGAAAAAATAATGCCAACTATAAAAGAATATAAGAAGTGTCAGAGCTCTATAGATGATGTAGAGAGTATGAAGGAAGATCCTGATCTACTTAAACTCGCAGAAGAAGATGCAAATAAAGCAAGAAAAAGAATGCCGGAGCTAGAAGAAGAGATAAAAGTATTTCTAATACCACGTGACCCAAATGATGAGCGATCAGTTATTTTGGAAGTTCGTGCAGGAACAGGTGGAGAAGAAGCTGCGCTTTTTGCTGCAGAACTTTTGCGAATGTATATGAAGTATGCAGAAGATAAAGGATGGACTCCTGAACTTTTTGATAAAAAAGATGCAGAAGCAGGCGGCATAAAAGAAGCAGTAGTAAAAATAGACGGAGATGAAGTTTATGGTCATCTGAAATTCGAAAGTGGAGTACATAGAGTTCAACGTGTTCCTTCTACAGAAAGCCAAGGCAGACTTCATACTTCTGCTGCTAGTGTGGCGATAATGCCTGAGGCAGAAGAAGTAGATATAAATATTAAGCCAGAGGATATGAAAGTAGATGTATTTAGAAGCTCTGGCCCTGGAGGACAGAGTGTAAATACGACTGATTCTGCAGTCAGACTTACCTATCTTCCTACAAATACAGTTGTGATATGCCAGGACGAGAAATCTCAGCTAAAGAACAAAAACAAGGCCATGAGCATTCTTCGTAGTCGCTTGTATGCAGAGGAGCAAGAACGCCTCGCAAAAGAACGTGGAGATATGCGAGCAGGGCAAATTGGTTCAGGTGATCGATCAGAGAAAATTCGCACATATAACTATCCACAGGACAGAGTTACAGATCACAGAATAAAAGTTAACTTTAGTAATTTACCTGGAGTACTGGCTGGAGATTTAGGAGAGATAGTGGAGAAATTAAGAGAGTCTGATCGTGAGAGCAGACTTAATAATTAATCTACTACTGCACTAGATCCCAAAACCTTAACTAGCCATTCCACAAATTCTCCTCTAGTTACTTTTCGGTCAAATACAAGATCTCCATCAACAAGATTATTTTGTTTGCCAGCATCGATGTATGCATCGAACCAATTTTTTGTAGATTCTTGATCTTCTTGCAAAGCTAATCCCAATGATATGGTAATAATTTTTAGTGATTGAACTAGATTAAGCTGCTCACCGGGACGGAATGAGCCATCAGGATGTCCTGATATAAGTCCTGCAGCAAATGATTCGCGAAGAGCAGGTGCATACCATTCTTCATGAGAGATATCATGGAAAGGCAAAGAAACTGTTGGATTGTCCTCTTCCTTTCTAGTTCTATGCAAAAGCATTATGGCCTCTGCACGAGTAAGTGTCTCATCTAGACGAATAGTATTATCATCGTGTCCTTTCAGGATTCCTTCGCTATGTAAAACTGAAGCAGCTTGAGCATTTTGATGAGATGGAGAGAAGTCCGACCATGTTATGTTAGATAAAGCTGATTCTGTTACAGAAGATGTATCTTCATAATTTTTAATATTGTTTTCTGATGTTATGTCTTTGCTTTCTAAATTATTACTATCTGAACTTTGTTTACTTTTAACCTTTAGATAAGGATTGCTTTTTCGACTATCTCCACCACTAATTCTTCCACTACTTCCGCCTCTGCCTCCTCCTCCATTAGTAGATGCAGCAAATGTAATATCTAGATTATCAGCAGTAGTAACACCCACTGTATCTGTAGTAACAATTCCATCCTGGGAATCTGTGAAGGTAACTGTAATAGTTTCGCCATCTTTAATCCAAAGGACTCCATCCTCTGTAGGAGGAGATGCAGACATCCCTCTGTAATCTCTACCAAGAATACTGCCACGGAAAACAGTAGAAGAAACGTCAGTTTCGGTAAGTGTAATAGTTTCGGAATCCGATGCAGTAGAAAGAGTAACAGCTATTGTATCTTGTGCTGTTCCATCAAGATTTGCATCATCTTCATCTAGAGAAATATATGCATCAAAATTAGCAGGGAAAGAACTTAATTCAGAATATGCATAATCAGTAATTATAAGCTCTGAAGGATTATGAATAACTGCACCGCCTGATTCAGTGATAGTACCTAGATTAGTTATTATTGAACTAGTGGCTGAAAGTGCATAAGAATCTAGATTTATAGATACATTTACCGATAGAGATAAAGTATCTGTAACAAATGTATCAGAAGGAAGAGTGAAGTCACCTCCAGAACCCGTAAGATTCAAAGTAGTATAAGCATCTCCAAGAGAAAAAGTAGTATATGTTCCAGTACCTGTATATGTAACAGATCCAGTATTACTTATGCCTCCATAAGAAGCTGTTTCTGTATTTGTGAGAATAATAGAACCAGAGTTTATAAGATCTCCATCAATTGAAGTATCTATGTATGAAAGATTAATGGATGCCCCAGAAACTGTAAGAGTTCCAGAAGCAGTAAGAAGGGTGCAATTAGGATTAAATGTGCCCTCTCCTTCAAATAAAAGATTGTAATAAGAACAGCCAGCAGGAAGAGTGGAATAAGAAGAAGCTCCAGCATATTTAGTTTCGCCAGAATCATAATCCATAGTAAGAGAAATAGAAGATTCATCACCAGTTAGCTGAAGAGTTCCATTGTTATCGTAATCTCCACTGATAGAAATATTTTGAGAATTCAGGAATAAGTTTGCAGTTGGCCCAATAGTAAGATCTCCAGAAATACTCAAGGCAGAACCAAGGGTATATGTATCTGTACTAGATCTTAATGAACCACCTGCAAGGCTAGTAACTTCAGTAGCAGAAAGAGCGCGATTATATAATCGAACATCATCCATATCACCGTAGTAAGAACTTACATATCCTTCGCCAATATATGCACTATTTGCTCCTGCTGTAGCAGCAGTATAAGTAGTTGCTGCTGTTGCTCCTGCGGTACCATCTCTGTATGTACGAATAATGCTATTGGTAAAATCTCGTACAAATGTAACGTGTGACCACTCTCCTGCTGTGACAGCACTAGCAAATCCAAATCCTTGATAAGGCGCACCATTTGCACCACTTGTACCATAATAGTAATTCATGGTTCCGCTAGTTTCTTGTGTGATACAAAATACACCACCGTATGCTTTGCATATTGGATTACGACGAGCATTGAGAGCAGTTGGTCTTGCCCAAAATGAAATTGTTTGATTTCCAGTTACATGTAATGCTGTTGGGTTTCCCAAATTTATATAATCGTTACTTCCATCGAAATTCAATGCAGATGTATTAGCAAAATTAATATTAGATGATCCGCTAACCCAATCTGTCGAAGCATCCATATTTGTTAATGTTCCATCGCTTTCATAACCCGAAGAATCAACTGCAGTCAGTCCAGTTCCTGTATCCATTTTCCAATATCCAACTAATCCATCATTTAATGTAAGGCCAGAAAGAGTAGAAGATCCAATATCTATAATTCCAGGAGACGATAGAACAACTAAACCGTTACTTCTTACTATGCCATCTGTTGAATCAAATTTATTAGAAACAGTAAGTTCATTTGTATCCATATATAAAGTTCCATCTATATCCAGACTTTGCGCAGAAAGAGTTCCACCTGTCCCATATTCTTCGCCTGTCCAAACCATAAATGTTGCACCTGGAATAGAAACTCCAGAAGCAGATGCAGAAGTAAGAATTGCAGTTACATCAGTATCAGAAGAAGATTCACCCAAAATAGAAGCACTAATAGGAGTAGTTCCTGATTCGCTACGTACAATCAAGTGATCTTGATATAAATCTATTCCAGTAATACTAGTACTACCAACTAATATGTCTGTAACTGCATTTTCTGTTTCATCTTCTAGAAATACAGTTGCATGATCTCCTATGGAATAAGTTATATTGGCTACACTGTATTCTCCACTAGAATTTGTTTCTGCTATATATTTAGATCCATTTTCAAATTCAACTGCTACTGTTTTACTTGAACCAATCGCTGTTGATCCAGAATCTGTATATGCTGTTCCAGCGATCGATAAAGATCCGCCAAAAGTAACATTGACATTATTTTCGCTATTTGTAGATGTGCTGCATGCAAGAGCATCGCCACCTCCAGCATCAATATCTAGTACATCTAAATATGAGAGAGTCGAAGAAGCTCCACTGCTTAATGTGAGATTTGATCTTGTTCCAGCTGTAGCACTTTGTACCGAAAGTAAATTTCCAGCTGTTCCATTCAGTGTAAGAGAATTAGTTACGGTTATCGTAGATGGAACTTCTAAAATCAATGTTTGTGCAGAAGTAACTTGTTTTGTGAGATTATAAAGAGTGATAGATCCGCTAAGAGTTTGATCGCCACCATTCAACGTTATAGTTGATGAATTTGGTGTAAATGTATTTTGGTCACTCTTATTAATTAGAGATCCAGAAAGAGCAATCGCATAATCTTGACTGGATGTAGATAGAGAACCTTCTATTGTTAAATCTCCATTTACATCTAAAGCTGAGCCAAGAACATAATCACCACTTATTTCCTGTCCATTTGCAAGATCAGCAATATCTTCGTCTGAAAGTCCAGAACTATAAATTCTAAAGTCATCCATAAGACCATTAAAATACTGCGAACTATCACGTACGCTTGCCCCCACATTTACACCATTCGATGCAGACAAAGCAACAAGAGTGCCAAGATCGGATGATGCTGATAGAGCGCCATCTATAAAAACCCTAAGAATTGCTTGAGAGCCACCACATCTCGCCGCAAGGCAACATGGTGCCAATCTCCATCATTTACTGTATCCGTTGTAATGACACTAGGACCATATCCTACTCCATTTTTATACATTATAAATGTTATTGTTCCATCTGCATTAACCCTACTAACACTATATTGATAAACACCTCCGGATACTGCTCTTTGTTGATATATTTCTTGTAATGCTGAAGCAGAAGTTTTTATCCAAGTTGCTACAGTATAAGGGATTGTTCCACTTATATTCGCCTTAGATCCAAGATTTACAGAATCATCAACTCCATCGAAACTAAGTGAATAACTATTTGAAAATTGGATGTCTCCAGGCAAGGTAGATGACCATGCTGCAGTTGAATCCATATTTGTAAGAGTTCCTGTAGCATCATTCAAACTAGAATCTGTTACAGTCGAAGATCCAGGACCATCATCAAATTTATAATATACGTTCACATTATTATTGTTACCTATAGTAATATCATAAAATGGACTTGTCTCTGTGATGGTATTTGTAGAAGAACCAGTTCCTCTTAGTAAGATTGTACCTGTTCCGGAAGAAAAGGTAGATCCAGTATTATTCCAGTCTCCAAAAACAGTAAGAATATTTCCACTAGAACCTGCATTTAATGTTCCCCCAGCAAGAGTAAGAGCGTTATAAACAGTTAGATTCTGGTTTAGGATGATTGATCCAGTAAATGTGGCATCTAGTGTAAGGCCACCTATAAAACCAGCAAAAGATTTATCTACAATAGATGCATCATATGTAGTGCTATTAAATGTAAGGATATCTCCTGTTCCAGGAACAGCGTCTCCACTCCAATTATCTGCTGTACTCCAGTTATTATCGCCTCCTCCTCCATCCCAAGTAATATTTGCTGCAAAAACTGTAAGAGGTAATGCAAAAACCCCAACAAAAGTAATTAAAAAATGTTTCATATTGTCAGGGATTCTATCATTGATAAAACACTCTACAAAGCTTCTTCCGGTTCAGGGAACTCTGCAGGCGTCTCGCCTTCTTCTGCTACCTGACATCTTATGTCCCCTTCTCTGTCTACGCACATAACATCAGATTGCCTGTCTTCATCTGTATCAAAGAAGCAACATAATCTTTTATTGGAGCATTTTTCGCCTGTTTCAGCACAATCCTTCTGGCATGCATTATTTCTACATAAGAAATTATTTCCACAATCAGCATCTTCTTCACATTCCATACTACATACGCCAGGGATTTCTTTTGTAGCATTCTTACATATAAGACCATCTATACAATTTTTTGTCTTCCAACACTGACCATTTCTTCCTTTATCAGAAAAGACTGGTCTTTCTGCCTTTTTCTCTTCCATAATAGATTCTCCATCACCAGAACCAGATCCTCCTAATTGCCAAGACGTAGGATTAGTACAAGCAGAAACAAAAATAATCAAAGATATATATGACACGATTCTCGCAATTTTGCGATTCATAGTAAAGATTGGGGAAAATCTAATAAAAAACTACATTGGAGGCATACCACCACCATCCTGTGGAGGTTGTGCTGCCTGAGGTGCTTGAGGAGGTGCTGCACAAGATCCTTTCTTGCAACACTTGCACATAGCTACTAAGCCCATTACACCAGCTGCACCAATGGCGATGTAGACAACTCTTTCTACTATTGCCCAATTGCCAAACAAAGCATAAACAAGATTAAAATCAAAAAGTCCTACAAGTCCCCAGTTTACAGCACCAACCAAAACTAGAGTTTTGCAGACTTTACAACAACAGCTTTTTTTACACATAAATTATGTGGTTAAGAATTAATAAAAGACTTGAGTGATTATCGTATCTGAGGCTCAGTGTGTAAATGAGGTACATGTTGACTGATTGTCTAAATGTTTGATATTTATCAGCAAGTTATTACTTGCAAACATACATAAGGCATACATACAATATACATATAATCCTATTATTCTAAAAATATTATGCCAGCTACAGCACGAGTAAACTTTCTCACAGATCCAAGTACCAAAAAGCGCGCAGAACAAGTTTTTGATCGTATGGGGATAAATATGTCCTCAGGATTGAACCTCTACCTTACACACGTTGCTCTATATGGAAGTATTCCTTTCAATATAGAACTCCCTGGTGGGGGGAGGAATATTAAGAAGAAATAAAGATCTTTGCGATAGAGGCTAAGCATTACTCCTTCGATTATCACTTTACAGGTACTTCGTCTCCTCGCTTCGCTCGTCGCTCAGCACACAGTATCTTCGAACTCGCCCGTCGCGCTCCGCGCTTGGACTCGTTTCGAATTCAACTGTGGCTGGGGAGGAGGGATTCGAACCCCCGAATGACGGGATCAAAACCCGCTGCCTTACCACTTGGCCACTCCCCATTAAAACCTAAGACCTGAAAGGATCTTCTATATTATAACAAATTATTAAAAGCCCGGCACTGTCGCAATTGCGACTATACCGGGATATGCGAGTTTTGACCTCATTCTGTTCTTGATCTTTTTCTCCTTTCTCTTAAGCAATTTGCAACGAGCCATCCTAGTGCAACTAGGCCTAGAAATGAAACAATCAAATCCACAATCAACTCTTTTGACATCGCTTTTTCCTCCCCAATTTTTTCTAAAAAAGATCGAAACTCACTACCTAGTAGTAGAATCCTGCTAATAGATTATGTCAATAATTTAAATTAAAACCCGATACGGTCGTCCTGGAGGACGCGGCATCGGGTTTTTCGAAAGAGTAATCGTGTCATTGCGGTTTTGCCTTTTTTGGCCCTAGAAAAACGAAACATATCCCGTAAAAGAGGGCTAAAATAGCAAGCTCAGCTATGGTTGCCCAAGGCAACTCAGCTACTTCTTTCCAAGTCATACGATGGGCCTCCTTCTTCCTTTTATTTCCTTTTCTATGCGAAGATAGACCTTTCTTGTTAAAACAAATAGAGCTACCCACAACACAAAAGCAATCCAATCCATAGCTTTCTCCTTACATGTGAAAGGACCAAACGAAACTCTTTTGTGTATTAGAGCACTTAGATATTAGGAAGTCAAATATTCCCATAACTTGCCATAAAATGGCAATATCATCACATTTTTAACGTGTTAAAACTTATTAAAACAACACATGGTCTAAAAATGATTCATCATGCTAGGATGTCATCCTGCGGACTAGATTATTTATTTACCCACACCAATAACATGTCTGTCGAATCACCTCACAGAACAGCAGAAAGTATATCGGAAGAGATTAGAAGTATTCCTGATCTGGATACTGAGATATATGCACTTATAGATCGGATGAGAGGCCTAACCGCTGAAAAACATTATGCATTTCGTTGTTTTAGTGATGAAATACATAGTGTCGGAGATCCGAAAGTAGAGGATCTATTACTAGAGCTTAGAAGAGCTATTATAATAAATAGCCCTAGATAGCAGACACATACTGCCCACAATTACTACCTATCTCATTTTCCTCCAGTTCTCCAATACTCACGATCACCTCAAATCCTCTATTCTTCAGATCATAAACCAGGGTACTCACAGAGCCTTCATCACACGGATCCAGAGCTGTTTTTAGATTATTTCTTCCAGCATTCCCAGTAGGATTAAGTGGGGTTAGTTTCACCAGAAACTTATCTGGAAAGAAATGTTTTTCTATTACTTCTGCTTCTATCGGGTAACCCTCCATCATTACAAAATTCAAAGTAATTTTTCTGTCTCTCGGAACATAAAAAGATTCCCCATACTCCCCTATCTCCTCAAATGACATCTTTGGCACAGGAATCAAAACATCTCTTTTATCTATATCAGTAGTATGTATAGAGAATTGCATCTGGAATTTTCCACCAGAATACAGTTCATTTTTTATACCTATAAGTTCATCGAAGAACTTAGAATAATTTTTTGGTCCTATAGTAGAGACTGATGGAATTATATTTGATGCATCGTATCTATTTGGAAGTTCTCTTAGTACATCTAGTACTGCTGGATTGAAAGCAGGCTCTCCCATTCTGGTGAACTGAATCTTGAATTTTTCTGTATCTATTTTTTGGTCCGGAAATCTTTTATCTACCAAATAATCTATCTGCTCCAGAATTTCATCTTTTGTCATTTTTCCACTGAATTTTTTGCCTGCATCACACATTAAGCATCTTGCAGGACATCCAACTAGACAAGAAATTATAATTACCCATTTTTCTTTACGGCTCAGTGGCGGCTGCAGAGACTCTGCAAATTCAATCTGTCCTTTTTCTATCTCTGCTATGTAAACTTTGGCCAATTTGTCGTTACCAACTTCTCGTATTACTTTCACCCCCATAAATTACCATCTGTTAGCCATTTCTCCTACTTTTATGGAAGAATTTTCTGATTTCTTACAAAGATAGTATCATCAACACTATCCAAAATCCTCTTTCATACACTGGTAACAAAAAAGGGTTTACCCTTATGGAATTATTACTCGCAATGTCAATAATTTCAGTGTTAGCAGGAGGTGTGATAGCTGCTATAGCTCCACAAAAAAACTTTATAGAAGCAAGGAATGTAGAGAGGAAACACCATTCCAAGCAGATGCAAAATGCTTTGTATCAAAGACTTTTAGATGCTGGCACTTATGTATCTGACCGTATTCCGGAAGGAGAAGGAAATGCAAAACCTATTTGCAGAACAAGTGTTGATAATACAGATTGTAAATCTCTGAATGGAATAAGTTTGGCTATTTTGCCAACAGAAAACTATATAACAGAAATTCCTACAGATTCTGTAATGCCTGACAATGAAAAATGTACTGGATATATGATTTATCAAAGAGCAGGTAGAGCTAATGTATTTTCTGCAAATATTGGCAAAATAATAGGAGATGATCCAGGAGGAATATGCGGAACATGGAGCGGTGGTGAAGGTGGCGAGGACGAAGGAGGATCCTCATCTGAGGATGATGATGATGATGAGGAGGAAGATGAGGATGAGGAAGAGGAGGAAGAAGAAGAAAATGAAGAGGATGAAGATGAAGGATCATCCTCGTCTGATGATAGCGAGGAGGACGAAGAAGACGACGACGAAGAAGATGATGAGGATGAGGATGAGGAGGAAAGCTTCTGCTTTAACCCATGTGAAACCGCTTTTCTTGCGGGTCAAGATACCGAAATAGGGACTATTACTATTTCTCAAGAATCTGAATCAAATCATATAGACGTTGAATTCGAAACCATTGGAGACTGGCATATGGTTAAAACTCATTTAGATTTTAATCTTGATGCAGATGATATCCCTCAGGCAAATGGGAATCCAAAACTTGGACAATTTGATTTCAAGAATGATCACGATCCAAAAGTTCAGGAATATAATTACGAAATTAATGATTCTAGCTTTACTTGTGATAATACATATTTCTTCGCTGCACATGCTGATGCACAGAGATATTCTGGTGGAGAAATGGTTCAGGAAGACGGCGCTTGGGGTGATGGCACTGATTTTGGAGGAGCAAATTGGGCTACATACTCTTCTTGCACTATAGAGTGTTGTGATTAGTACAATGCCACAATATCCATAGCAGCATTCAGCGCATCACCAGTAGCAATGTGCACTTGTCTATGTTTTCCTCCTTTTGCATCGCCTACTATATACAGGCCTTCTTGCTCTTCTATTTCAATAGGAATAGAGGGCTCTCTTCCTATTGCGACTAAGATTGCATCGGCATTAAATGATTTTTTATTTGTCACAACTTTTATTTCTTCATCATGTTTTTTTATTTCTTTTATCTTTTGATTTTTATGCATAGAAATACCAGATTCTTTTGCTCTTTTTAGAAGTAAAGGCAAACATGAAAAGTCACCTCTGGTGACAATTTCTGGCTCAAATCCCCTATTATTCAGGTTTATAGAATAATCAAATCCAGCGTCTCCACCGCCTATTACTATTACTTTTTTTATATTTTTTTGATCAAAAATATCTTTTACTTCATAAAATATTTTTTCTTCTTTTTCTAAATCCCCTACTCCCGCTATATCTAATTTCTTTGGAATAGTTCCAGTCGCAACTATTACAGTTTTTGATTTGTAAACATTTTGATTTGTTTTGATTTCAAAAACCTCATCTTTTTTTATATCAATTACTTCTTCTGCCAGAACATTTATTTCTTGTTCTTTTAATTTTTTCTCGAAAACTTCTACTAAATCTTTTCCTATCATCCCATCTCCAACACCAACATAATTTTCTACAAGATTTGCATTACGTAAAAGTCCTCCTACTTTATCTTTTTCAAAGATCAAAATATCGCGACCAGATCTTTTAAGTTGAATTGCTGCAACTATTCCAGCGGGACCCGCGCCGATAATGATGGAATCATATATGAGCAATCAATGTGATTTGTAAAAAATCTTTAACAGTATGTTGGGTATTTTAGGTACTTTAGGTATCTTAGGTACAGTAAGTATATGACAAATATTTCTGATTTTCGGCATAGATGGAAAAAGTTGAAAATAGAAGATTCTGCACTTCTAGTGGTAGATATGCAGGAATATTTCCTAAATGAGAAATCACATGCTTACATTCCTGACTGTAAGAATATTATTAGTAATACTAAAAACTTACTTGATATATTTAGAAGAAATAATCGTCCAATTGTTCATACATATTTTGCGGTTAAAGATGGAGAAAATGATCCAATAATTAATTGGTGGAATGACACAGTAAAAGATGGTTCATCTGAAAGCCGGATTGTAAAAGAATTATCCCCAAAAGATGATGAACTGATAATAAGAAAACCAACTTATGATGCCTTTTATCAAACCAACTTGAATAATACTTTGCAGAGTAAAAATATAAAACAGATTGTTATAGCAGGAGTCCTTACAAACTTATGTTGTGAAACTAGCGCACGTGAAGCATTTGTAAGAGGTTATGATGTATTTATCGCAACAGATTGCATGACCGCATATGATAGAGATATGCATGAAGCTAGCATAAGAAATCTTGCATACGGATTCGCAACTCCACTCGAATTAAAAGATTTATAAATTGAATTTTTAACCCATGAACATCACACCCCTAGAAAAAGAACTACTACTATCACATGTGCTACAAAAACCTCGTGAATGGGTCTTTGTACATCCAGAAATAGAGCTTACGGAAGAGCAAAAAGAAGAATTTGAAAAACTTGTAGAAAGAAGAAAAAACCACGAACCAATCGCATACATAATCAACGAAAAAGAATTCTATGGCAGAAAATTCTACGTGGATAATCGCGTATTAATCCCCCGCCCCTCTACTGAGACTTTGATAGATGAAATGAAGAGATTATTTAAAACTGGATTAAAAAAACAAAGGTCTATAAAAAAAGCAGATAATGAGATTATTATTTTTACAGAAATTTTTGAGAACAAGCTGCCATCTAAAAATGATGGCTTACTAATCACTGAAATAGGAACAGGCTCTGGCTGCATCGGAATTACCCTTGCACTCGAAATTCCAGATATAGAAATAATATGTACAGATATTTCAAAAGACGCTCTAGAAGTTGCAAAGCAAAACGCCAAAACTCATAACGTATTAAATCGCATAAAATTCATTAAATCAGATCTTATAGAATCGAACCACGAATCACGAATCGCGGATCGCTACCTCGTTGTTTCCAATCCCCCATACATCCCCCAAGTAGATTCTCTACCACCTGATGTTTATGATTTTGAACCACACCAAGCTCTATTTGGAGGTTATGACGGCTCAGATCTATTGACCAAACTCCATAAACAGTGTCTGAATGACCCCTATTGTATAGGCTGTGTACTAGAAATGCGGGAAGAGCAAGCCAAAAAACTAACACAATAACTTATAAGTCTCCGCAACCTTGCATAGATAAACAAAAATGTGTTTTTACGCTATAATTTAAGGATAAATAAATATCCATATATACGCATAAACAAAACAAAAACTCGACATAAAACACACAAAGAAAAATAGAAAATAATGCTAAAAACAAAAAACAGATCAGGCATAAGTTCCGTACTAGCAACACTAGTAGTGTTTGCAACACTTACAGGAATAATAGCTATTACAACTTCTCAGGTAAGTGAAGATTTTAATTTCACTGCACAGGTTACAACTTCAAGTTCTACATCTGTAGAATATCCATATTGTGATACTATTGATGATTGTGCAAAAATAGATGATGAACAATGTTGCATCGGAGGAATGTGTGAAAGTCCACTATGTGGAGATGGAGAAATTCAATGTGCAGAAGAATGTGAACCTAGTTACGATGATGCAGTTTGTAATTTTAATGGGATGAGAGTAAACAATTGGTCATGTAATTCATTTAGCCCAAATCAATGTGATGCAGGAACATGTAATACTACACGAGGTACTTGCTCTACAACTATTAATTCTATTCCATGTACCAGTGATGATGATTGCACCGGTTCATGCGAGTTTAATGACCCATGTTGTAGCAATGATTGTGAAGATTTAACTGGAACAGATTCTTGTCCAGTTTGTGGTGATGGAACAATAAACGGAGGTGAAGAATGTGAAGCGGGTGATTCTTCTGAATGTGAAATATGGGAAAAGTGTTCTGGATGTGAATGTGTAATTGAAAACCAAGATTGTGGAAATGGAACAATTGATGCTGGAGAATCATGTGATGGAAATGATATGGGAAGTTGTGATCCAGAAAATTTTGGCTGCAATAGTGATTGTCAATGTGTAGATAAAATTAGTGCATGTGGAGACGGGACTGCTCAACAATGGGAAACATGTGGAGATAATGGTTATGATTGTGATACAGCTTCAGGAGAAATATGTAATGAAAAATGTGCATGTGAAATTCATTGTGGAAATTCCGAATTAGATGCAGGCGAAACTTGTGAACCAAGTACTAGTCCGCCAGTAGAATGTAATGCAGGAGAAATATGTAATTCTGGATGTGAATGTATATCAGATGGCGAATGTGGAAATGGATATCAAGATCCAGGAGAGATTTGTGAGCCAAGTACAGATCCACCAATAGAATGTAGTGTAGGAGAAATATGTACGGGCTGCACATGTGAATCAGATGGAACATGTGGAAATGGAATCGTAGACTCTGGAGAAGAATGTGGAGAAATAAACATGGGAAGTTGTCCTAATGCAGGAGAAGCTTGTGTTGATTGCAAATGTGAATCAGATGGAACATGTGGAAATGGAATTGATGATGGTGAGGAATGTGGTGAGCCAGGTTTATCTTGTTCTGCAGGAGAAATTTGTAACAACACAAGTTGTGTCTGTGAATCAAATGGAGAATGTGGAAATGGAATTGATGATGGTGAGGAATGTGGTGAGCCAGGTTTATCTTGTTCTGCAGGAGAA